>PPYF01098790.1_pt1 | contig 91806 bp, 85 predicted proteins | sample 1559871 | NCBI WGS metagenome assembly PPYF01 (sample SAMN08240021, study PRJNA423297) | Human gut metagenome, whole genome shotgun sequencing project.
GAAGTGACTCGATCTCATCACCGTAAAGGTGACTTGACCCGCACATCTGTCAATCAATATTCAGTTTTCAAAGTTCGTCTTGCTGTCTCAGCGACAGCTTGTTTATTCTAGCAAACTTAGAAGTTTTTGTCAACAACTTTTTTGTTTTTCTTTTGAAAAACAGCGTTTTGATATTTCCAAGTGTTGCTTGCTTCTCAAGAGGAAGCTTAGTTATAATACCATACCCCTGGCAGAATGGCAAAATGGAAAATTACGGTTAATAACAGTTTAAATTTGGTTTTTACGCGTTTTTTACATTCTCGCAGTTCTCTTTTCATTACTTTCTTAAACTTTACGTTACTTTACGTAAGAATTACAAAAGCTCGTTGAATCGTTCGTACTAAATCGAACAATTCAACGAGCTTTTACTTGTATCAGTTGCATATGTAACAACTATTACAGCTTTTAGCTTTTTTTATTTTCTTTGGCCGTATACCTGTTGGCCACCCATAGCGCCAACAGCGCACCCACCAGTTTACCGGCAATAACGGGAATGGTCATACCCGGCTCCACCCCAGCGGTAAAGCCCAGATAGTCCCCAAAGGTGCAGGATGCTGATACCATGAAGGCAATATTTTTGACTTTCCCGGCTTCCGTCATTTTGGGCAGCATCATGAAGGTAGGCAGCGGATTTACCAGCGTTACCCCAAAGCCAAATACATCGTCCTTGTTTACGGCCTTGCCGCCCTTCTTGTCCATGCGTTTTTCCACTGCTTTGGTTACCAGGGACATAATGGGCAGAGCACCCATAAGGAACACGGCAATGACGTCTACGATTTTCATAGCCACGTCCACTTTCTCCATACCGGCGATAATGGTAATGCCCGTTACCTGGGTAAAGCCAGCTGCCACAAGCCCCAGCGTTCCCAGCAGGGAAACCAGTTTGCCCAGCGCCAAGCAGCCGGCAATAATCAACCGAGGTCTCAGCAGCAGGCCCACTGCCAGCAGTAGGGACAGCAGCAGCACCGGCACCGTATTGTACAAGATGCTGCCCAGGGGAAACCCTGCAGCCAGACCTCCTGCCACAGCCCCAATGGGCATGGGAATAATGCCCAGCATAATTCCTTTGGCAAAAGAATCCAAGTCGTTGTCACTGATAATGCTCAGGCCCAAAGGAATCAGAAATACCAGGGTACAGCCCAGGGTAGTACCGATATTCAGGCCGGCATACAGAGCCATAGAGGGATCCTTGGCCAGTTCCATAGCCAAAGGATAACCGCCCATATCACTGGAAAGCAAGCCTCCAAACAGTGCCGGGTCCACCCCTGTGGAATTATACACCAGCGCGGCCAAAGGCTTAATATTGCTGGAAATCACAGGGGCCAAACAAATCATCCCTGCCATCCCCAGAGCCAGAGGGCCCATGGCATTGAGCCCATCTACAAACTTCTGCCCCAGCCCCAATTTGTTGCCGCGCAGATGGTCAATTCCGCCCAGCACAATACCAATGCCGATAATCATGAATAAAAGCTTGTCCAACCCCATCAAATTCACCCAGTTTCCCGCTAAATTTGCTGCCCCTGGGAAGCCTTACTGATTTGCTGCAGCAGTTACAAATGCCTTAAAAATGTTCTGCTGCTCTTGTGTAGTAAACATCATCTCTGGATGCCATTGTACGCCCAGGGTAAATACCTCAGCATCCTTCAGCTCCACCGCCTCAATGACCCCGTCCTCGGAACGAGCCGTTACCTTCAGCTTGGTTCCAGGATTTTTTACCGCTTGGTGATGGTAACTGTTTACCTCCACAGAGTCGTTACAGAGGATAGTATAGAGCAGGCTGTCTTTTTCTACAAGATTTTTATGCACAGAATATTCTCTGGGACTATTCCCCATAAAATGCTTCAGGTAACCGCCTTCGCTTTCCAGATCCTGGTACAGGGTTCCGCCCAAAGCGGTGGTCAGGATTTGGATTCCCCGGCAAATTCCTAAAAACGGTTTTTTATTGGCTAAGGCATAGCGGGTAATGTATAAATCCATTTTATCCCGCTCCGGAATAATCCGGCCGCATTGGCCAATCATCCGGGTTCCGTAATTTTTGGGATCCACATCATGGCCGCCGGTGACCAAAACCCCGTCTAATTTGGCCAGCAAAGGATCCAACTCCTGCATAGCTTTCAGCCGAGGCAGCAGCACGGGGATGCCCCCAGCCTTTTCTACCGCATAGACGTAGTCCCCTGCCAGATACAGCCAATCCTGGCCGGCAATACCTACGCCGGATTGCAGGCCCAGGCCATCCTGGGGATCATAGTTGCACGTTACACCGATTACTGGTTTCAAAGTTGTCATCGTAGTCATCCTTTCTGCCATACAAATTATTTGTTCAAGCCTTTACGGGCAGCATATTCTTTTTCCATTTTGACCCAGGGAGCCCATTTTTCCGTTTCCCATCTTTGGGGATTGGAGAAATATTCCTTGAACAGCTCCACAATCTGGCCGTTGCACCAGTATACCCCCAGCATATTGACCAGCACATACACGCCAGCAAAGAAGTCTACATAGGTAATCAGTTTGGAAATCCCAACCATGCCGCCGCCCAGGATCAATACCAGCATAATCCAGCGGGCTACGCCCCGGGCCTTTTCACCCACCAAGGCAATGAACTGGGCTTCGGTAAATTCAATCTGGGCGCAGGCGGTGGTAAAGGTAAACAGCACTACTGCTATCGTAACCAAAAGGCCGCCAAAGCTGCCCAGGCTTTGCTCAAAGGCCGTAGCCGTCATAATGGCCGGATCCAGTTTCAGGGTCCAAACGCCGCTGGTGAGCACCACCAGGCAGGTCATGGAACATACGATAATGGTATCAAAAAATACTTCAAATACGGCCCACATGCTTTGCTGAATGGGGTGATTCACATCGGCTACCGCATGAACAATGGTGGTTACGCCGGTACCGGCGTCATTGGAGTAGCAGCCCCGGGCAATCCCCCACCGGATGCTTTGGGTTACCGTAGCACCCACGAACCCGCCAACGGCAGCATGACCGGTAAAGGCATCCGCAAAAACAGCTGCCAAAGCACCGGGCAGATTGCCCACGTTCATGGCAATCACCACCAGGCAGCCTGCCATGTACATCACACTCATAAAAGGAACCAGTTTTTCCGTTACGGACAGCAGGCTCTTCATGCCGCCGATAACTACCAGGCCCACCAACAGGGTCAGCACCACCGTGGTAGCCAGCCGGGGCGTACCAATCCCCACCAGGTTATCCACCCCAGAACCGATCTGGGCCGAAGCGGCCAAAAACAGGCAGAAGATGCAGAGTACGGCATACACCGGGCTGATCCACTTCCAGCCGGTACCCTTGGTCAAGTAGATCTGGGGACCGCCTTCCCATACCCCGTTGTCCCCCATCCGGCGATACTTCATGGCCATGGTGGTTTCACAGAATTTGATGACGCAGCAGAAGAACCCGGACAGCCACAGCCAGAACACGCCCCCAGGGCCGCCAAAGGCTACCGCCATGGCCGTACCGATGATGTTGCCGGCCCCCAAGGTAGAAGCCAGGGCCCCGGTAACTGCCTGCCAGCCGGAGAACTTGCCGTCTTCACCCTTTTCCCCAAAGGATTTCCCAATGGTGTTTTTCAGGATAAAGCCCAACCGGGTAAATTGGGGAAAGCCCAGCCGGATGGACATGATGAAACCGCCGCCTACCACCCACAGCAGCATGGGGATGCCCCAGAGCCAATTTGCAAAAGCCTGCATACCTTCTAGAATAAACATAATGATTCCTCCTCGCATTTCCTGGCAGCAATGCCGTCCTTTCGTTTGTTGCCCCCATAGTAAGACCTATAGTCCACACCACGTCAAGAAGAAACTTTACGTTCTGTCCTCCGAACGTTTTCTTATTGTATGCAATCTGTTCTATTTTTAGCCATTTGTTTCTTGTATTAACCATAATGTATACTGTATTAACCATACAGCATTCTTGGTTCCTATTCTTTCAGACTTTATTTCACCAAACTCGCTTTAAAAAAGTCATTTTTATTTTTTTGTATAATTCTCCGTTTCGTTCGCCCCAGGGATTTTGCCTCATAAAAAAAAGATGGAGTTAACTCCATCTTTTTCAAAAATATTTTTCGCTTACAATTTTTTCCCCACATATCCATACATTTCCAAGGGTTCCCCATCCACATGTTCGGTATACATGTGATGTTTGGTGGTCTCCAGCACCGTCCCCAGCAGCTTGGTCTTCAGGCTGTACCCATTCTGCCGATACTCTTCCTCCAGGGCTTTCATACTGCACATCCGGCTGCTGCCCTCGGGGTACTTACGCATCAGGTTTTTCCGGCTTTGGCTGCCCCAAGGCAGGCTTTGGTACGCCCCAATCAGCTCTGCTCCGGGCTTCAGCTGTTCCTTCAGGTTCTGAAGCTGGCACTGCTTATGGTAAAAGCTGTATTCCAGCTCTCCAAAAAGGGCCACCACCAGATCAAGGGACTCCCTGGCCAGTGGCAGGTGCTCACCGGCATCCGCAATATACAAAACCTTTAGATCAGGAGCCAGGGTCTCCATCAGGGATTTATAGTCTGCCAGCACTTCCGGGTACTTGTCCGCAATGATGTACAGACAGTCCTGGGGCAGATTGTCCAAAAAATTATAGATAAAAAAGTAGCCGTTGATGTTCCCTTCAAAAATCACTTTCCCGTGCAAGTCCCTCTTGTTCAGCTCCTGCAGCATAAATTCCGGGCAGCGAGGCGCACAGATACTGAACTGGAGCCCGGTCTCATGGTACAGTTTCCGCTCCAGGTCCGGGGTATCGTGGTTTCCTGTATAAAGGTTCCCCGTCAGCAGGATGCCGTTGCGAATCTCCATCTGGCAGCCGCAGTCACAGCGCAGCTGCCCTTTCATCAGGAAAGACCGGCTGATTTCCCCACCTTCAATGGTAAAGCTTTTGCCGCAGTGGGGGCAGCGCAGCAGGGCAATGGCCTCCAGCGGCACCCCGCTGGCAGCCGTATGGGCAACCTTTTTCCGTTCTTCCAGCTGCCGGATTTCCTGCTGGAGCAGTTCCAGGCTGGCGTCCAGATTTTCCCGCTGCTGCCGCAGCTCCTTGGCCTTATTTTCCAATAGTTCAATGCATCGGTTCAGGGTGGCTGGCTCGATAAAGTTGGACATCCGTTTCAGGTACAGCAGGCTGCGGATTTCCGTAATGCTTAACTGCATATTTTTCAGCCGCAGGATAGTTCCCATATCCAGCTTATCTTTCTCGCCAAAATGCATCTGGGTTCCCACCACCTGGGGCCGCAATAGACCCATTTTCACGTAATAGCGGACCGTGTCCTTGGAAACCTGGTACAGGTCCGCAAAATCTCCGATTTTCAGATCTTGCATGGGAATTCCTCCTATAGGGTAAAAGCAGGCAAAGCCATAGGGTTTTGCCTGCTTTTTTTGCTCAAATACCGTTTTGCATGGACAGATCGATGATGCCCACCGCATACGGTGCGATTTCGTAGGGCTGGAACAAAAAGTGGATACTGCCGTCCGGGTCCAGATAGTAATTTTCCGGCAATTTTTCCAAGCCCTTAAATTCCGGATAGAAGTAATGGCCTGTGCCATAGGGCGTTGCCCACAGCTTTTCGTTGATTTTTTCCAGAGTAAACAGGGCTTTCTGGTGCTTGGGCACAAGGTCCTGCCATTTCACCAGCTCCCCGGTCTTGAGAGAAAAGGTGTAGCCCCGTTCCCAACTCAAGGGGTGGGCTGCCCGTTCAAAATAATCCATACCGTATTCCCGCACAGACAAATACCCCTCGCCGTAATGGCACAGCCGGTAGTGGATATAGGAGGTCAGCTTTTCCGAATGAACGTTGGCTTTTTCGTAATCCTTCCGGGACTTTTCCGCTACCTTTTTCAGGTACCGGGAAATTTTCCGGGATGCCTCCGGATTCTCTGCCAGGTACACCTGGGGATAGCTGAGATTCAGGCCATTTTCCTGAATCAGCTGGCTGCGGATCACCAGCCCCTGCTGGGCAACCATGACCTGCCCTGGAAATTCCCCTTCCAGCGGCTGCTCCAGGGTCAAATGGGCGGTTTTGGCCCAATCATTTTCTGCCGCCTGACTCATTCCTGGTCCGGACAGTACCAACGCCAGGGCCATAAATCCCGTCAGCAGCAAGCCTGCCTGCTTCTTTCCCATACTGCCTCATCCTTTCCTGTCTAGACACTTGCCACGACTTATTCTCTCCTTGTATTATACAAAGCCTTTTCGGCCTCTGCAAGAAAATCACTCCTCCAGGCTGTACCGTACCCGAATTCGGGCGGTGCTGGTTATGGGCTGTCCAGTCCGGTCCAGGGCCGGCTGGAACTGCCCCTGCCGGACCGACTGGAGAGCCGCCCGGTCCAGCCGGTCGTAGCCGGAGCTTTCCTCCAACCAGGCTTCCGTTACGCCGCCCGAAGGGCTTACCGTTACCCCTACCAGAACGCTGCCTTCTTCGCCGGCACTCCGGGCAGAGGCTGGGTACACCTTATGGTAAGAGGACAGGACGGGTCCCCGGCTAAGGTCCGCACTGCCGCTTCCAGCCCCGTTCCCAGCCCCGGAGCCAGAGCCTTCTCCGCCGCCTTCTCCACCGCCATTAGCGCCAGTGCCCGTGCCGGAGCCAGCAGGGCTTGCTGTGCCAGTCCCGCTGCCCGCAGCGCTGGGAGCAGAAAACCCTGCACTGCTCTCCCCCGTAGTAAGTACTCTTTTCCCCGGCTCGCCTCCTTCTGCTGAAGGGCCGGTAGGGGTCTGCAGCAGCTGCTGCAGTACCTGTTCCGTATTTTCCCCAGTACCGGCAGCGTTGCCAGACACCCCGGCTGCGCCGCCTGCCGTATTGCCCCCCACTTCCTGAAGGGTTACGTGAATGCTGGGGGGCTGGGGCGCTGGCCGCAGCTGGTACAGCAGCCCGCCTGCTGCAAAGACGAGCAAACCATGCACCAGCAGGGACCAGCCCAGATACCCGGGCCATTTTCCCTTAGCCATGACTTCCCTCCAGCTGCACCGTCAGGGCAAAATCCTTGATGCCGCAGGTTTTCAGTTCTCCCATAACACCCATGACCCGGCCGTAGCTTACCTCCTGGTCGGCCCGCAGGTTCACCACCTGACCCTTGCCCTGCTGCACCGCAGTCTGGGCCTCAGCCTTTAGCTGTTCCACCGTTACCGGCTGCCCCTGGAAATAAAGGCCTCCGTCCCGGGTAAGGGTTACTTCCAAGGGTGCTTCCTGCTGGAGTACCCCTTGGGCCTTGGGCAATTCCACGGGTACCCCGTACTGCTGGGTCATGTACATGGTACACACAATGAAGAAGACCAGCAGCAGAAACACCATATCAATCATAGGGGAAATCTGGATATTGGATTCCTTTTCCGAGGAAGAAGAACCGAAATGGATCATTGGTGCCAGCCCCCTTGCTGCGGCAGGCTGTCCGCATTTTCCATAAAGGTATTATCCACCTGTTCCAGCTCCCCTGCCAGGGTTTTTACCCGCTGGGCAAAATACGTATGACAGCAAATGGTCACAATGGCAATCAGCAGGCCAAAGATGGTGGTAATCAGGGCTTCCCCCACCCCGGCGGTAACCGCCAAAGGATTTTCCCAGCGGGTACCCAGGGCATCAAAAGAAGCCATCATCCCGGTGATGGTTCCCAAAAGGCCCAAAATAGGCGCCAGGGTCACAATCACCTGGAGATAGGTCAGGCCTTTTTCAAAATGCTGCAGCAGCTGCCGGCTTTCCCCTACAATATAGCTCTCCTTGGTCCGGACCTGGGGAGGAGCGGAAAGAAGTTTCCGTCCCAAAGCCGCCATTTCTCCCGGAGTATTCTCTGTCAGCTGCCAAGCCTCCTGCCAGCGGCTTTCCCGCAGCAGAGCGCAGAATTGCTGGGGAAAAACCCGGCCTGAATCCTCCTTATGAAAATACTTCCACCGTTCCAGGGTAAGGGCCAGGGAAATCACAGAACAAAGCAGCAGGGGCCACATTACCAAACCTCCCCGCAAAAAATAACTCCAACCTGTTTTCAGCCATTCCATCACTAATCTGCCTCCGTAAATCGATTTTTCAAAATGTCCTGCAATAACTCCTTCTGCCGTTTTTCCTGTTGGGGATTGGGCCGGGGCTGAATCCGCAGCCCTCCAGGGCCCCGCACCACCTGGCAGGAAAGGCCATAAGCCTCACTCAGCAGCGTTTCTGTCAGCACCTGTTCCGGAGTGCCCTGGGCCAGAATTTTTCCCCGCCCCACCAGCACCAGCCGATCACAATAAGCCGCAGCCAGGGTCAGGTCGTGCAGGGAAAGCAGAATTCCCAGGCCTTTTTCCACCAGCTGGCGGCAAAGCTGCAGCAGCTGTTCCCCCGCCGCCAGGTCCAGTTCCCCCAGGGGCTCATCCAGCACCCAATAGGGCGCCTGCTGGAGCAGGGTCCGGGCCAATAGCACCCGCTGGCGTTGGCCTCCGGACAATTGGTCCACCGGCTGCGCCGTCAGTTCTTCCGCTCCCATAAGGGCCAGACAGCGCCGGGCCTGCTGCCGCTCCGCTTCCCCTTCCTGGGCCAGCCAGGAAAGATAGGGATAGCAGCCAGTCAGCACCACGTCCTCCGCCGTATACCCAAAAGCAAGCTGCCCGTCCTGGGGCAGGTAGGCAATTTTCCGGGCAAGCTGCTGCCGGCTGAGCTGCCTAAGTTCCCTTCCGTCCACCTGAGCCGTTCCCCGCCCAAGGGGCAGGATTCCCGCCAGGCTTTTCAGCAAGGTGCTTTTCCCGGCACCGTTAGGGCCAATGAGCCCTACACACTCTCCTTGGGCCAGGGAAAAGTCCACCTGGTCCAAAACCTCTTTTTCTCTATAGCCCAATCGGGCCCCAATTAATTCCAGTGTCATATCAGTACCCCTTGAGCAGCGGCTCTTTGTCCCAAACAAACAATTTCCGGCCAAAAGCTGCGTTGGCCATGGCCTTGATGCCATACACCAGCTGGGGAGAAGCGTCATAGACGTACCGGTCCGGCAGCGCCACCAGATGCTTCAGGCCCCGCAGCTCCTGGTAGGCCGGATTGGCAAAAAACTGCTGCCGGATAGCCGCATAATCCTGCTGTTCCTCCGGATAGGGCTGGGCCACCAGGAAAAAGTCCGGGTCCGCCCGGAGCACTGCTTCAGGCGTCAGGGTATCTCCGTTTTTCAGGCCGGCTTCAGCCAAGCCATTGCGAAAGCCCGCCCGCTTGGTCAATTGGTCGTAAAGGGACCCGGTGCCGCCGTAACGGCTCATCAGCGAAACCAGAAACCCCACCGGCCGGGGCTGGGGCTCCTGGGCCACCACCCGGTCGATTTCTGTCAGCTGCGCTTCCAGCTGCCGGACCACCTTTTCTCCGGTCTCTTCCTGCCGGAGGGCTTTGGCCATCAGCCGTACATTGTCTTCCACTTGTCCAAGCGTAGACGGGCCATAGCACACCACCACAGGAATCCCCAGTTCCTCCACCTTGGCAATCAGCCCCGGATCGGACCAGGTGGAAGCCAAAAACAAATCCGGCTGGACGCCAGCCACAGCTTCCGGGGTATAATCCCGCAGCCGGGGGGTGACGCCTTTGGTTTCTTCACTGATAAAGGAGACCCCCGGTTCCCCGTCCAGATAATAGGCAGCCGCCAAACGCTCTGCCGGCACCAGGGTCAGCAGGGTTTCATCCAAATGGAGGGAATCGGTCACAATCCGCCGAGGCTCCTGGGGCAAAGTGACAGTTTTTCCCCGGACATCTACTACCGTATAGCCGCTTTTTAGCTGGGGTTTTGCCGTTGGGCCACAGCCAAAAAGCACCAGCAGCACACCCAGCAGCAATAGAAAGCGCAGGCTTTTCATGGGGTTCCTCCTTCTTAGGCTTCAGATACAGAAAAAGAGGCTGTGCAGCGCTCAGCCTCCCCTTCCTCTTTAGAACGAATATTCCGCGCCAACCATAATCCGGCGTCCGGGCATGGGATAGCTATCCTGCCCTCCGACTACGCCGCCCTGCTCAGCATAGGCTGCGTTGGTCAAATTGTAAACTGTGGCGTAGCCGGTCCAGTTTTGGTTAAACTTGTACCGGGCATTGAAATCCATGGTCAGGTACCGGTCTTCCCCGTAGTTTTTCCGGCTGAGACCGGTGGCTGCCCGGCCCCTAAGGGACAGGTTCCACCGCAGGTCATGGAACCGGACCCCAAACTGGTAGTAGTTGGGGGCATAGTTGTTGTCCCGGGTGTAGCCTGCATCAGCACGATTATCTTCCACTTTTACATAAGTATAAGACCCTTCCAAATCCCAATGCTTATTCAAATGGTGCACAGCGGACAGTTCCAGGCCGCGTTTCTTTTCTTTTTGGATATTCTCCGCGTAGGAATCCGTGCGGTACTCATTAACCTTCACTTCGCGCCACTCAATAGCATTGTTTAGCAGGCTATAGAAAGCATTAATGCTCACATCAGTTTTGGGCGTGGCCTTAAAGTTGTAGCCAATATTCCACACATTGCCGGTTTCCGCCTTCAGGTTGTCCTTGCCTACATATTTGCCCCACCCCCACAGGGACAGGTCAGAATAATAATACAGGTCATCGATGGTGGGCGTCCGAAATACCTGGTTCCAGGATACGTACAGATTGCTGTCCTGGGAGAATTTCTTGTTCACGGAAACACTGCCCGTGGTCCGGTTCCCGCTGTGGCTATGGTCATCATAGCGGACCCCGGCGTTTAACTGCCAGGAAGGCAGGAACTGCCACTGGTCCTGGACAAAGAGAGCCTTGTTGTTATACCCCTGGGTTCCCGTATAGCTGGCTATATTTTCAGCTTGGGCATGCCGGTATTCCAGACCCGCAATCAGCGTATTGTTCTCCGCCAGTTTCAGGTTCTGCTGGGCCTCCACCGCCCAATCGGTTTCGTCCATGCCCCCCAGGTTGTAGTAGGAATAATAGTTCCGGTACAGCTGCACATAGCCTTTGTTGTCCAGGTTCCGGTTCCAGTCGTAGCGCAGGCCCACATTGTTGGTTTTCTTGTCAATCTGGGAAGGGCTGTAATAGTTCACCTGGTAGGGGTTATTGCCCTCCAGATTGGAATAGTCATAGTTCAGGGTCAGGCCGCTGTTGGCATCAAAATCCTGGGTCACCTTCAGGGACAGGGCGTCCTGGGTATAGTCACTTCTGCCGGGCCACCGCTTGGTGTCCCCATTATGATCCTTATACTTTGTGTAGGAAGCCTTTTCCAGCTGGGCACTGACCAGAATTCCGGTTTTGTCCTGCCGGCCGCTGACGGTTACCCCCAGGTCCTGATTGCCCCAGGAGCCATAGCCTGCCCGCAGGGTTCCCGTAGTTTCTTCCGTATTTTTCGTGATAATATTGATTACGCCGCCTACGGCGTCCGCCCCGTACAGGGTGGAGGCGCCGCCTTTCACCACTTCAATCTTCTCAATGGCGCCCATGGGCGGCAGGGTATTCAGGTCAAGCGTAGCCTTCACCATAGACCCCATACTATTATTTACCCGGCGGCCATCCACCAGCACCAGCACCCGCTCATCTCCGTTGAGCATCACGTGGCGCTCACCGGCGCCAATACCACCCTGCATGACCCGGGCACCGGATACATCCTCCAGGGCTTCCGCCACATTTTCGTAGCCCCGCTCCTTGATCTGCTGGGCCGTAATCACCGTTACATTGGCAGGGGTATCCGCCTTGGTATTTTTCAGCCGGTTGGCAGTAATGACAATCTCCTGTACCGGTTCCTGGGCCGCATCGGCCGCCAGGGCCAGTCCACTGCCCAGAGTCAAAAGGGTCAGTGGTACCGTTACGCTAAGGGTTTTCCCCATCATTTTTTTCATTGCAAAAGCCCCTTCCAATTTTTCGTTTTAATATTTCACATGCATTAAATAAAGTCCTTGGGCCGGAGCAGCCATCCCCGCTTGCTTCCGGTCCTTAGCGGCCAGTACCGCCGCAAAATCTTCTACCGTCCATTTGCCGGTGCCCACCCGCACCAGACAGCCCACAATATTGCGCACCATCCGGTACAGGAAACCGTCCCCGGTAATGGTAAACACATACAGGTCCCCGTCCTGCACCCAATGAGCTTCCTTCAGGGTCCGAACCGGGGACCGATCCTGGCTCCCTTGGTTTTTGAAGGAAGAAAAGTCGTGGGTGCCCAAAAGCAGCTGGGCTGCCTGGTTCATGGCTTCTACCTCCAGGGGCTCCCGGATTTCCCAGGTATAGTTCCGCTGACAGGGATCCGGCAGAGGCGCATAAAGTACCTTGTATTGGTACGTTTTTTCAATAGCATCGTAGCGGGCATGAAAATTCTCCGGTGCCACTTCCGCGGTGCGGATGACAATATCCGGGGGCAGGACTGGCTCCAAAGCCCGCCGGTAGTTTTCCGGGGGAATGGGACTTTCCGTAGAAAAGGAAATCACCTGTCCCAGCCCGTGGACTCCGGCATCGGTCCGGCCTGCCGCCTTGATCAAAATCGGTTCGCCCAGTACCCGGGTCAGGGCCCGTTCCAGCACCTGCTGGACACCTACCCCGTTTTTCTGGCGCTGGAACCCTTGGTAACTGGTTCCGTCGTAGGCCACCAGGGCCTTAATGGTTCTTCTCATGCAGCAAGCGGCCCCCATTTCAAAAAGGCCAGCAGGGCAAATAGGCCCAGCATCACCAGGGCCGCAGCGCCATCACCTTTTTTATAAACCAGTTCATTCATCCGGGTCCGACCTTCCCCGCCCCGGTAGCACCGGGCTTCCATGGCCAGGGCCAGTTCATCGGCCCGGCGGAAGGCAGAAATAAACAGGGGAATCAAAATGGGCAGCATATTCCGGGCCCGTTTCATGATATTCCCCGAAGAAAAGTCCGCACCCCGGGACATCTGGGCCTTCATGATCCGGTCCGTTTCCTCCAGCAGGGTAGGAATAAAGCGCAGGGCAATGGTCATCATCATGGCCAGCTCGTGGGCCGGCACCCCGATTTTCTTAAAGGGCCGCAGCAGGGATTCTATTCCATCCGTCAGTACAATGGGTGACGTAGTAAAGGTCATCAAGGAAGAAATCAAAAGCAGCAGCACCAGTCTCAGGGACATCTTGATTCCCAGAATGATGCCTTCTTCTGTCAGGGTAATGAATTTCCAGCTCCACAGCACCTTCCCGGGATCCGTAACAAAATGAATGCCCATGGTCAGCAAAATAATGACCCACAGGGGTTTCAGCGACCGCAGCAGCAGACCTGCCGGCAGCTTGGCCAGCAGGGTGCCCAAAAAAATCAGGGCAATCAGCAGTCCGTAGGACAACGGCGAATCGGCCATAAACACCATGACCATATAAAACAGGACGGACAGGATTTTGGTCCTGGGGTCCAAACGATGAATGCAGGAATTGCCGGGATAGTATTGGCCCAGCGTAATATCAGTCAGCATGTTTCCACCCCTTTGCCCGCATAATAGCTGCCACCAGTTCGTCCTGGGTAAGAGGCGTACCGTGCAGGGGCAGCCCAGCCTGTGCCAGCTCATCAGCCAGTTTCAGGCTCTCCGGAATATCCACGGACAGCTCCTGGAGCTTTTGGCGCTCCTTGGCAAACAATTCCCGGGCCGGGCCGTCCAAATGGACCTTCCCGCCCTGCATTACCAGAAGCCGGTCCGCATACTGGGCCGCTTCTTCCATACTATGGGTAATGAGCAGCACCCCCATTTTCCGCTTATGGAAAATTTGCAGCAGCTGGTGGAACACATTGTCCCGGCTGACCGGGTCCAAACCCGCACTGGGCTCGTCCATAATCAGGTAATCCGGTTCCATGGCCACTACCCCGGCAATGGCCACCCGGCGCATCTGTCCGCCGGACAATTGGAAAGGAGACCGTTGGGCAAAGGTATCGTAGTCCAAATCCACAAATTCCAGGGCGCTTCGGACAGCTTCTTCCACTTCTTCCGGGGTCTTTCCCTGATTCCGAGGCCCAAAAGCCACGTCTTCATAAATAGTTTCCGCAAAGAGCTGGTGTTCCGGATATTGGAATACCATACCCACCTTGCCCCTGGCGGTTTTTACCTGGGCACCTTTGCCGGCCAGGTCCACCCCATCTACCAGCACCCGGCCGGAAGAAGGATGGAGCAGCCCATTCAGATGCTCAGCCAGGGTGGACTTGCCGCTGCCCGTGTGGCCGATAAGCGCTACAAATTCCCCTTTTTCCAGGGTAAAGCTCACATCATCCAGGGCTTTCTGCTCCAGACTGGTGTGGGCCATATAGGTATAGGAGATATGATCTACTTGGATGGACATAATGCTTCACACAACTCCTTATGGGTCAGAATGGGAGGCAATTTGTGCCCCTGTTTGTTCAGGACATTGGCCACCTCAGCGGCCAGAGGGCATTCCAGGCCCAGGGCACGAATCCGGTCCACCTGGGTGAATACCTCTTTGGGGGTGCCTTCCAGGGCGATTGTTCCCTGGTCCATGGCGATGATCCGGTCCGCCAGGATGGCTTCCTCCATTTTGTGGGTAATGTACACAATGGTAATGTGTTTTTCCTTGTTCAGCCGCAGCACCGTGCTGACAATCTCCTGCCGGCCTTTGGGGTCCAGCATGGCGGTGGGTTCGTCAAAAACAATGCAGCGGGGCTCCAGGGCCAGCACCCCGGCAATGGCCACCCGCTGTTTCTGGCCGCCGGACAGCCGGTGAGGTGCATGCTTGGCATACTCAGTCATGCCCACCACTTCCAGGGCCTGCTGGACCCGAGGCCGGATTTCCGGTCCGGGCACCCCGATGTTTTCCAGGCCAAAGGCCACATCTTCTTCCACGATGGCAGCCACAATCTGGTTGTCCGGGTTTTGGAGGACCATGCCCACCTGCTGGCGCACCGGCCACAGGTTCTCTTCCAGGGACGTATCCATTCCCGCTACCAGGCACTGGCCTTCCGTGGGCAGCAAAAGGCCGTTGAAATGCCGGGCCAGGGTGGACTTGCCGCTGCCGTTGGTGCCAATAATGGCCACAAATTCACCGGGGGCAATGGACAGGTTGATGCCCTTTAGAGCCGTCATTTCCTGGTTTTGGCCATCGATATAGGTATGGGTCAAATTTCTCGTTTCAAGTATCGGTTCCATAAAATCCTCCATAAATTAAGATTATAACTTTGTTGACCGCACCCCGTCAATGACACAAAAAAAGTGGTGTGCAGATTCGCACACCACTTCAGGTTCTTACAGGATTCCAGGAGGAAGCATAGTTCCTACACCAGGTCCAATGGGCAGGCCCAGCGCCAGCCAACCAATCAGGAAAAGGATCCAGGCAATCTGCAGCACAATCGCAATGGGGATCATGTTGGAGATCAGGGTACCAATGGCAAGATTGGGCATGTATTTTTCCTGGGCCACGCTGAGGATCATCCAGATATACGGGCTCATAGGCGTGAAGCAGTTGCCCGGGGAGTCCCCCAGCCGGTACAGCAGTTGGGCGAAACCAGGATGGTAGCCCAGCAGCATGAACATGGGAACGAAAATCGGGGCGAAAATAGCCCACTTGGCAGAACCGGAGGAAACGAAAATGTTTACGCCGGCGGTAATCAGGATAAAGGCAATGCACATGGGGATACCGGTAAAACCAACGCCCTTCAGGAAGTCAGCGCCGCTGATGGCCATCAAGGTACCCAATTGGGTCCAGTTGAACAGCCCTTGGAACTGGCCGCAGAAGAAGCAGAACACCACATAGGCGCCCATACCGCTCATTTGTTTTACCATGGCACCGTTGATGCTTTTAATGGAATTGAATTTCCCGGTGCTCATACCAAACACAATGCCGGCAATGCTGAACAGGAAGAACAGAATAGGAATCAGGCCCTTCAGCAGCAGAGAACCTACCAGGGTATGACCGTCCTTGGACAAGATGCCCGTAAAGAAGCCTACAGCCAGAATAACCACGTAGATAATAACGGCCAGCGCAGAATGATGCAGGGCCTTGACTTCCGTGGGGGTTACTTCAACAGCCTCTGCTTCCGTTTCCGCCCCTTCGTACTTGCCAAAGCGCGGTTCGATGATTTTTACAGAAACTGCACCAATCACCAAAGAGCACAGGAAGGTGGAAACGAACATGAAATACCAGTTACAGGTTACGTCTACGGCAAAGGCGCCGGGCGTACCCAAAAAGGCATCAATGGCCTGGTTGGTCAAGCCTTGCAGCAGGGAGTCAGTGCCTGCCACCATCAGGTTGGCGGTAAAACCAGCCTGGGCACCGGCGTAGCCAACGATCATGCCTACCACCGGGTGCTTTTTCACGCCGATGTACACAATGGCGGCCAAAGGCGGAATGACGATCATGGCCGTATCGGAAGCGATGTTGCCCACCGTACCCAGGAAAGCAATCAAATAGGGAACAATGGAGGGCGGCACATTTTTCAGGGACCGTCTCAGCATGGTCACCAACAGGCCGGATTCTTCACAGAACCCGATGGCCAGAGTCATGGTGATTACCAGACCCATGGGGGCAAAGCCGGTGAAGTTCTTGACCAGGTTGTTCAGCAGCCAGGTTACCCCGTCCTTAGAAAATAGGTTTTGGGATACCACGGCTTTCCCAGTTGCCGGGTTCACCAGGCTGAAATTGGTTGCGGTCATTACGGTACCAATTACAGCAGCGATTAAGAATAAGACCACGAACAGAATTGCGGGCGGAGGCAATTTGTTGCACACGGTTTCAATGGTATTCAGAAACCGATCCACCCAGTTTTGCTTGGATGCTTGTTTTGCTTCCATGCGATGCACCCTCCTTTTAGTTTTGTATACTAAGCACAGCAGCCCAGCTGCTGTGAATTAGTCAAAACCTCGAACATTTCTTCACAAGAAGTTCGGATTGTCTTTATAATAGCATGTTTGGAAAAGCCTTGTCCAGTCTTTTATCTTGTTATTATTTTCATGAATTTCTATGTTATAATAATTACAAGTTCAACTTTTCCCTCTACTTCTGCAAAAAAATTCCCAAAGGAGAATCGCCTATGGAAAGTGTCGTTATCAATTTGTTCCCCAATTTTGCCTTCTGGAAGCTCCATTCATTAAAGGAATATTTACTGTTCTTTTTGATGCTGGCAAGCGGAATTGCTCTGCTTTTCTACGTTTTGCGCCGCATGAAGAAGGCCAGGACCCCCGCCGGTTCCTTGAAGCGGATTACCGAAGCCGTGCAAAAACAAAGTCATGGAAAAGCCCGCATTTTACGGCCGGCATCGCCTTTACTCCAGGGCTGCGACCTGTTAGTACTTTTAAATCAGGATTTGGTTATCCTTAAAAACGTGTATACCGGATACTTTATACAAGGTTCGTACCATGCCGAACAATGGAAAATTTCTGATAATTCTATGTCGCAGGAAATAGCGAATCCCCTTCCATTCCTGCAAAAAGACGCAATTGAGATTGAGAATCTGCTAAAAAAGAATAAAATAGAAAATCTAACTCTGCATTATTTTGTGCTTTTCTCGGATAATTATGCAGAACCGGAGATTACCCTGGATGATGCGGCCCTGCCCTACGCCCAAACCCTGAAAACCTTCAAGGACTGGCTGAAAAAACATCAGCTGCATCCCCATACGGCCCAGGAACTGGAGGCAATCCAAAAGGCCCTGGAGCCCCTGTGCAAAGTAGAGGAGTGAAACCCATGCCCAACCAAAAACGTTTATTGGAAACCTTTCTCACCTATGTCCAGGTGGATTCTGTATCCGGCAGCGAGGCCCCTATGGGGGAGCTGCTGCTGAAAACCCTGCGGGAGCTGGGCCTGGAGGTCCGGCGGGATACAGCTGGCAGGGACAGCGGTACCGGAGACGGCTTTAACGTCTATGGAAGACTGCCCGGTACCCTTCCCGGCAGCCCCGTACTGCTGGTGGCCCATATGGATACCATGCCCCCGGGCTGCGGCATCAGGCCCCAGGTTAACAATGGCCTGATTACCTCGGACGGAACCACCGTCCTGGGCGGCGACGACAAGTCTGGGGTGGCGGCCATTGTGGAAGCCCTCCGCTCCCTGGTGGAGGAACAGCGTCCCCACCGGACAGTGGAAGTGCTGTTTACCATTGGAGAAGAAACCGGTATGCAGGGCACAAAACATTTGGACTATACCTGGTTTCAAAGCAAAAACGCCCTGATTTTCGATCTGGGCGGTCCCCAGGGCACGCTGGTGACTCAGGGGCCTGGGCAGCTGAAATTCAAGGCCCTGGTCCACGGCCGCAAAGCCCATGCAGGGCTGGCTCCGGAAAAGGGCATCAGCGCCATCCAGGCAGCAGCCAAAGGTGTGGCCGCCATGAACCTGCTGCGCATTGACGAAGAAACCACCTGCAACCTGGGAACCTTCACCTGTGTGGGCCCCAACAATGTGGTGCCGGACCTGGTCCTGCTCCAGGGGGAAGTCCGCAGCCGCAGCCTGGAAAAACTGAACCGGCAGGCAGCACACCTGAAACAATGCCTCCAGGAAGCCTGTGACGCCGCAGGAGCGGTCCTGGACTGGGAACTGGTAACCAACTATACGGTCTTCCAGGTACCGGCCCAGAATCCCTTTGTACGGGAGGTGGGCGCCGTCTACCAGGAGCTGGGCTTTACCCCCGCTATCCAGGCCACCGGCGGAGGCAGCGATGCCAACGTGCTGGCCCTCCACGGCTTCACCCCCCTCATCCTCAGCACCGGTATGAGCAAAGTCCATACCACGGAAGAAGAACTGCGGGTAAAGGACCTGGAAGACACCTGCACCTTTATCCACCGTCTTCTTACCCAGCCAGGGAAAAACTAACGTTATGAAAAAAGCTCCGGAATTTGTATCCGGAGCTTTTCCTTTATTTGCCCGTCTGGGCGGGGCTTCCATAAATTTCCTTCATGTAGCGGAATGCCGCCCACGCCTTGGGCCAGCCTGCATAAAAAGCTGCCTGGGTCAGGATTTCGGCCATTTCTTCCTGGGTCACACCATTTTCCTTGGCTTTAGCAATGTGGTGCTTTAGGGAACTGTCCAGGACCCCGCTGGACATGACCGCCGTAACCGTCACAATGCTTCTCAGTTTGGGAGACAGCTCCTTTTCCCGGGCCCAAACTTCCCCAAAAAGCACATCATCGTTCAAATGAGCAAATTCCGGGGCGATACTCCCCAGTTGATCCCGGCCGGCAGTCACCTTCCCTGCCGGCTTGGCGGCAGGTGCATTCTGGGCCGCCGCCGCATAAGCGGCCCCAGTGGACAGCAGCAGAAAAGACGCAGCCAGTGCGGCTGCCCATTTTTGTAAACGTTTCCCTGTTTTCATCTTTATGCTCCTTTCAAAACCTCCAGCCTGACAAAAAACAACTGGATTTTCTCCTTTTACTATATCGGAATAGGCCATTCATGTAAAATATTTATTTCACATGAATGGCCATACGAAAATTGCATGATTTAATAAAAAAGCAAGGGGATGTGAAAAAATAAGACTTCTATCGTCGCCTTTGGCGACACTTCCTACACGCTTGCAGGAAGCGTTCCAGACCTCTACTGGTCAAGTGACAGACAAGGGTGGTGCAGGTATTTACATACCTAAATTTTATCTCAAAACCCGTTTTGCACATGACTAGTATAGGTCTAAGACCGGCCCATTCAAGCGTGAAGGGGCTGTCAGCACGTAGGGCTGACTGAGGAAGTTTTGAGACACAGATACGGCTATAACGAACAATAAAAATGGCTTGCGAACTAGTTTGAATTCGCAAGCCATTTTTTCACAGCCCCTTGCTCTAAGTGCTTCTTATTCTTCAGTTTCAACGGACTGGGCAGCCTCTTCCTGTGCTTCGGCAGGACGATGGAGCTTCAGTTCGATGTTCCGATATTTCGGCATACCGGTTCCGGCAGGAATCAGCTTACCGATGATGACGTTTTCTTTCAGGCCCAGCAGCGGATCAACCTTGCCTTTGATGGCAGCATCGGTCAGGTTTCTGGTGGTTTCCTGGAAGGAGGCAGCGGACAGGAAGGAGTCCGTAGCCAGGGAGGCTTTGGTGATACCCAGCAGGATGGGATGTGCCTTGGCCGGTTCCTTGCCTTCAGCCAGGACCTGATCGTTTTCATCCTCGAATTGGGCAATGTCCACAATGGAGCCCGGCAGCATGTTGGTGTCACCGGCATCATCAATGCGGTATTTCCGCATCATCTGACGAACCATTACTTCCACGTGCTTATCGTTGATTTCTACGCCCTGGGACTTGTACACGCCCAGTACCTGTTGTACCAGGTAGTGACGGGTAGCGGCAGGACCGGAAATACGCAGGATATCGTGGGGGTTCAGGGAGCCTTCGGTCAGGCGGTCACCCACCTCGACGGTATCGCCTTCGGCCACATGAATCTTGGCGCCATAAGGAATATGGTAGGTATCTTCCGTGCCATCTTCCTTTTGGATGATGATGAAACGGCCATCGTCCTTTTCCTGAATGTCCACCACACCGGCGGATTCGGACAGGATACCAGGATGTTTCGGTTTTCTGGCTTCGAACAATTCTTCGACACGAGGAAGACCCTGGGTAATATCGTCAGCACCAGCAACACCGCCGGTGTGGAACGTTCTCATGGTCAGCTGCGTACCAGGTTCACCGATTGCCTGGGCGGCAATGGTACCAACGGCTTCGCCCACTTCCACCTTTCTGGCAGTAGCCAGGTTACGGCCGTAGCAGGCCCGGCATACGCCATAGTGGGATTTACAGGTCAGTACGGAACGGATCTTCACCCGGCCGTCGCCGTGTTTTTCACGCAGGTCGGCAATTACGTCGGCCATATCTTCGGTAATGTAGTCGTTGACATGGTACAGGACTTTGCCTTCCGTATCCACGATTTCTTCGGCCAGGACACGGCCAACCAGACGATCCCGCAGGGATTCCAGTACCGTGCTCTTATTCTTACCGGAGGTAATGGCTTCTACGTACACGCCATCCACTTCGTTGTTGCGGATTTTCAGTTCCTTGACGGTACCGTCAGCCAGGATGGCTTCAATGGTATCGGCAGTGAACTTGTCCCCAGCATGGGCCAGTACCAGCCCAGACTCGGTTTCGATATCTTCTTCCACTTCCTTGTTCAGGAAATGGTGGGTCATATGTTCCCGGAAAGCAGCTTGCACCTTTTCCTCGCTGACGTTGATCTGCAGAGTTTCAGGTTCTTCGTTGCTGTCTTCATCCTGGGGATACAGGCTGATTTCCAAAATCCGGGCAGCCAGGAGACGGTCAAAGACGTCTTCCGTTACCACCGTATCGGCCTCTGCCAGAATGGAGCCATCCACAGGGCTAAGCACGCTGGAAGCCAGGGTACGGCCTACGGCGTATTCCTTCAGCTTGTGCTGGCTGGAACCCAGAACGGCCTTGCAGAAGCGGGCGCGTTCCCGTACCAGATTCATGCCGGTAACGTCGCAGTCATCTTCCCGGACGATAACGTCCTGGGCCACGTCTACCAGACGACGGGTCAGGTAACCAGAGTCGGCGGTACGCAGAGCCGTATCGGCCAAACCTTTACGGGCACCGTGGGTGGAGATGAAGTATTCCAAAATGGTCAGGCCTTCACGGAAGTTGGATTTGATAGGACGGTCGATGATCCGGCCGGAAGGGTCAGCCATCAGACCACGCATACCAGCCAGCTGACGAATCTGCTGGATGTTACCACGAGCACCGGAGTTGGCCATCATGTACACCGGGTTGAAGGCGTCCATGGTGTTTTTCATCAGGGCGTTGGCTACATCTTCCGTTGCCTTATCCCACAGGGCGATAACTTTGCGGTACCGTTCATCCGGGCTCATCAAGCCGCGGTTAAAGAGGGTTTCCACCTTATCAACCTGTTTTTCGGCAGCGGCCAGGATGGAAGCCTTTTCTTTCGGGATCTGAATATCGGAAGCAGCAATGGACAAGCCGGATTTACAAGCGTTGTCGTAACCCAGTTTCTTGACAATATCCAGCACCCGGGCAGTCCCGAAGTTGCCGTACAGCTTATGGGCTTTAGCCACCAGGCGGCCCAGTTCTTTCTTATCAATCAATTTACCCAGCAGCCAGGTACCATCTTCCTGTTTGGAGTAATAGCGCATTTCCAGCGGCAGTTCGCAGTTGTAAATGATATTGCCCACAGAAGTGGTTACCAGGCTTTCGCCCTGGTCGGAAGCTTCCGGGAAAATTTCTGCATTGGGCACGCGGACTTTGATCCGGGCCTGCAGATCAATGACTTTATGGAAGTAGGCCAGACGAGCTTCGTCAAAGCTGATGAAGCGGCGGCCTTCACCCTTGGCGCCATCCTTGAAAATGGTCAGGTAATAGGCACCCAAAACCATATCCTGGGTAGGAACGGTAATTGGTTTTCCGTTGGTAGGAGCCAAGATGTTGTTGACACTCATCATCAGTACCCGGGCTTCAGCCTGGGCTTCTGCGGACAGCGGCAGATGGACAGCCATCTGGTCACCGTCGAAGTCGGCGTTGTACGGGGTACATACCAACGGATGCAGTTTGATGGCGCGGCCTTCGGACAAGATGGGTTCGAAAGCCTGGATACCCAGTCTATGCAGGGTCGGGGCACGGTTCAGCAGTACAGGATGTTCTTTGATAACGTCTTCCAGAACGTCCCAAACCACGTTGGTAGCCCGTTCCACCATTCTCTTGGCACTCTTGATGTTGGTGGCAGAACCGTTTTCAACCAGGCGCTTCATTACGAAGGGCTTGAACAGTTCCAAAGCCATTTCTTTCGGCAGACCGCATTGGTGCATCTTCATTTCCGGGCCTACTACGATTACGCTACGGCCGGAATAGTCAACACGTTTACCCAGCAGGTTCTGACGGAAACGGCCCTGCTTGCCTTTCAGCATGTCGGACAGAGATTTCAGAGGACGGGTGCCAGGGCCCGTTACGGCACGGCCGCGGCGGCCGTTATCGATCAGGGCATCTACAGCTTCCTGCAGCATCCGTTTTTCGTTCCGGACAATGATGTCAGGAGCCTGCAATTCCTGCAGCCGTTTCAGACGGTTGTTCCGGTTGATGACCCGGCGGTACAGGTCGTTCAGGTCGGAGGTGGCAAAACGGCCGCCGTCCAGCTGAACCATAGGACGCAGGTCAGGAGGAATAACCGGAATTACATCCATAATCATCCATTCGGGTTTGTTGCCGCTTTTCAGGAAAGCTTCGCATACATCCAGCCGACGGACAATATTTCTTCTCTTTTGCAGGCTGGTTTCCGTTTTCAGGGCAGCCCGCAGTTCCTTAGTCAGTTCTTCTACGTTGATTTCATGGAGCAGTTCCTTAATGGCTTCTGCGCCCATGCCCACCCGGAAGGTAGGGCCGTATTCACTGAGTTTATCCTGGTATTCTGCTTCGGTCAGCAGTTGTTTTTTGGTCAGGTTGGTATCGCCCGGATCCAGGACAATGTAGCTGGCAAAGTACAGGACTTTTTCCAGGGCTCTTTGGCCAATGTCCAGGATAGCGCCCATCCGGCAGGGAATTCCCTTGAAATACCAGATATGGGATACGGGAGCAGCCAGTTCAATGGAGCCCATCCGATCGCGGCGGACCTTGGAGCGAGTAACTTCTACACCGCATTTGTCGCAGACGACCCCTTTATAACGGATGCGTTTGTACTTGCCGCAATGGCATTCCCAATCCTTGGTAGGTCCAAAAATCCGTTCGCAGAACAAACCATCCCGTTCCGGTTTCAGGGTTCTATAGTTGATCGTTTCCGGTTTGGTTACTTCCCCGTGGGACCAAGATCTGATCTTTTCGGGAGAGGCCAAGCCGATACGCATAGAATGAAATTTATTTACGTCTAACAAGAGCACTCACTCCTTTCTACTCTTCATCAGAATCGTTGCCGTCATCTTGGGAATCATCCAGGCTCATATTCCCGATATCGGCAATCACATCAAAATCACTGGTTTCCGGCTGATCTTCATCCGGGCTCAGGTCATCCTCGCTGGCAGGAGCTTCGGTGCCGATATTGGCTGCGGTACTGGGAGTCTTGCTGGCCATATCCATGTCCAGTTCTCTGGCAATATCGCCCATTCCGATATCTTCATCTTCGTCATCCAAATCGATTTCTTCATCATCTTCATCCAGCACTTGGATATCCAGGCCGATGCTCTGCATTTCCTTCACCAATACCTTGAAGGATTCAGGCACGCCGGGTTCAGGAATATTTTCGCCCTTAACGATGGCTTCATAGGCTTTCACACGGCCTACCACGTCATCGGACTTAACGGTCAGGATTTCCTGCAGGGTATAGGCAGCGCCGTAAGCTTCCAGCGCCCAAACTTCCATTTCACCAAAGCGCTGTCCGCCGAACTGTGCCTTACCACCCAGAGGCTGCTGGGTAACCAGGGAGTACGGGCCGGTAGAACGGGCATGGATCTTATCGGCAACCAAATGGTGAAGCTTCAGGTAGTAGATGCAGCCTACGGTAACCGGGTTATCAAAGGGTTCGCCGGTACGGCCGTCATACAGGGTGGTCTTGCCGCTGGGGTCTACACCGGCCAGCTTCAGGGTCTTGCCCATTTCTTCATCGTGGGCACTATCGAACACAGGAACAGCTACCTGTACCGCATGGTCCACCGTTTGGGGCATGCCAAATTGGTCATAGTCATAGCCGGCTTCCCGCAGCTCTGCTTCCAGGTTGGGATCCTTTTCTTCGATTCTTCTGCCCAAAGAGCAGGCGGCCCAGCCCAGATGGGCTTCCAAAATCTGACCGATGTTCATACGGGAAGGTACGCCCAGGGGGTTCAGTACGATTTGTACCGGTTCGCCGTTGGGCAGGAAGGGCATATCTTCACGGGGCATAATCCGGGAAACAACACCCTTGTTGCCGTGACGGCCGGCCATCTTATCGCCTTCACTGATTTTCCGTTTTTGTACGATATGTACCCGTACCTGCTTGTTTACGCCAGGAGGCAGTTCATCGCCGTTTTCACGGGTGAATACCTTGACGCTGACAATGATACCGGATTCGCCGTGGGGAACCCGCAGGGAGTTATCCCGGACTTCCCGGGCCTTTTCGGCAAAGATGGCACGGATCAGGCGCTCTTCAGCGCTCAGTTCGGTTTCTCCCTTAGGAGTTACCTTACCTACCAGAATGTCGCCAGGGCGAACTTCTGCACCAATCCGGATGATACCGTCTTCGTCCAGATCCTTCAGGGCTTCTTCAGAAACGTTGGGAATATCCCGGGTGATTTCTTCAGGTCCCAGTTTGGTATCACGGGCATCACAGTTGTATTCTTCAATGTGAATGGACGTAAATACGTCGTCTTTTACCAGGTCTTCGGAAAGCAGTACAGCATCTTCGTAGTTGTAGCCTTCCCAGGGCATGTACGCAGCAATGGCGTTGCGGCCCAGGGCCAGTTCACCGTGATCCGTAGCAGGACCATCGGCCAGTACCTGGCCTTCTTCCACCTTGTCGCCCTTGTAGACAATGGGTCTTTGGTTGACGCAGGTGCTCTGGTTGGAACGTTTGAATTTCAGCACGTTGTATTCGTCAATGCCGCCGTTGTCGTCCCGGGTAACCAGGATCTTGTCGCCGCTGACGTATTTTACCGTGCCGGCGTGCTTGGCCAGGATGCAGACCCCGGAGTCCACAGCCACCTTGTATTCCATGCCGGTACCCACTACAGGAGCTTTGGGGTTCAGCAGGGGCACAGCCTGACGCTGCATGTTGGCACCCATCAGGGCCCGGTTGGCGTCATCGTTTTCCAGGAAAGGAATCAGGGCAGCAGCAATGGACATTACCTGTTTAGGAGAAACGTCCATGAAGTCAACCCGGCTGGGGGAAATGGACAGCACATCGTTCTTATCACGGGCAATAACGTGCTCGTTGACAAAGGAGTTGTCATCATTCAACGGTTCGTTGGCCTGGGCAATAACGTAGTTATCTTCTTCATCAGCAGTCAGGTAAACGATTTCGTTGGTAACCTTCTTGTTTTTCTTGTCCACCTTGCGGTACGGGGTTTCAATGAAACCGTACTTGTTCACCACACCATAGGTAGCCAAAGAACCGATCAGGCCGATGTTAGGACCTTCAGGGGTTTCAATAGGACACATACGGCCATAGTGGGAAGGATGGACGTCGCGGACTTCGTAGCCAGCTCTTTCTCTGGACAGACCGCCAGGTCCCAAAGCGGACAGACGGCGTTTGTGGGTCAGTTCGGCCAGAGGGTTGTTCTGGTCCATGAACTGGGACAACTGGCTGCTGCCAAAGAATTCTTTTACCGCAGCAACCACCGGGCGGATATTGATCAGGGCCTGGGGCGTAATCACGTCGGCATCCTGGAGGGTCATCCGTTCCCGGATTACCCGTTCCATACGGGACAGGCCGATACGGAATTGGTTTTGCAGCAGTTCGCCTACGCAGCGTACACGCCGGTTGCCCAAATGGTCGATATCGTCCTTGCCTTCCATACCGTCGATCACGTTCAGCAGGTAGCCAAAGGAAGCAATTACGTCCGCCGGGGTAATGGTCCGAACAGAAGCGTCAATATCTTTCGTAACAATCATGCGTTCCGGATGTTCCTGGAATTTTACCCAGACCTCGGCATAGCCGGCATCCTTGAACAGACCGCTTTCTTCAATGGTGTTGATTTCTTCGTCGCCAATCACGGTGCCAGCGGGCAGAACCACTTCGCCCTGGGTGCCATCGGGGTTTTCGAAGGCCAGGGGAGAAGTCAATTCCTTGCCCAAAAGGCGCTGACGCCAGCCCAGTTTCTTGTTGACCTTGTAACGGCCTACATTGGCCAGGTCATAGCGGCGGTTGTCGGAGAAAATATTCCGGATCAGCTGTTCGGCGTTTTCCAGGTTGGCAGGTTCGCCGGGACGCAGTTTCCGGTAGATTTCCAGCAGTGCATCGTCTTCGTTCTTGGTGCTGTCCTTGGCCAGGGTAGCAACCAGGTACGGATGTTCGCCGAAAGTGGCAATAATATCATCGTTGGTGGGCAGGCCCATCACCCGCAAAAGAGCCGTAGCCGGCAGCTTACGGGTCCGGTCCACACGGGCGTAGATGATTTCGTTCAGGTCGGTTTCGTATTCAATCCAGGCGCCCCGGTTAGGAATAACGGTGGTGCCGTACAGGAACTTGCCCATGGGGTCCATGTCCTTGGCGTAGTAAACGCCAGGAGAACGCACCAGCTGGCTGACGATAACCCGTTCTGCGCCGTTGATCACGAAGGTACCGGTATCGGTCATCAGGGGGAAGTCACCCATGAATACGGTGGATTCCTTGATTTCCCCGGTATCCTTGTACAGCAGGCGGACATCTACATTCAAAGGAGCGGCATAGGTTGCGTCCTTTTCCTTGCAGGTTTCCACATCGTATTTGGGATCGCCGATGGTGAAATTCTCAAAGCTCAGTTCCAGGTTGTCGGTAAAATCCTTAATAGGAGAAACATCCTGGAAAACATCATATAAACCTTCTCTTATGAACCACTCATAAGATTTTCTCTGTAAGTCGATCAAATGAGGCATTTTCAATACTTCTTTGATCTTGGCATAACTGTACCGCAAACGGTCGCCATTATGAACCGGCTTAAACATGTGGGTTCTCACTCCTTTTCTCTGGGCAGGTCTTTCTAAACAAAAAAAATAACAAGGCGGTCAATTAGAGAGATTGATCAGCCTTGTATCGTGTACGTTTTCTCAGTCATCATGTCGTGCTCCTCTCCTCACTTGAGCGGGAACGCGATGTCCAACCACTGAGCACTCGCGGAACCTATTCATCCTGCTATAAAAACTTCATGGACAATTATTATACTACGTATTTCACGGTAATACAATACCTTTTTTCTGGTTTTTAAGACTTTTGGGGTTCAGTTTTTTCCCGGCCGTCCCGCACCAGTTCCTGCCAGGCAGGCTGGTCCCAGGCCAGACGCACAATCGCCACCAGGTCATAACCGGCATTGTACCGATAAAAAATCAAAAACCTGCCGCAATCATAACAACGGACGCCTTCCAGATCCAAAAGGGAGTCCTGGGCATTGGCCGCCAGTTTGGGGGTCCTGCCCAATTTCTCAAGGGTTTTGTCCAGCGCCGCCAGCTCTTGGGCTGGCAGAAGGAGCTTGGCTTGGGTCAGATCCTGAAGGGCCAGCTGGGCCCACATTACATTGCCCTGGGCATCTTCCGTATTATCCTGCCATAGGCTCTGCAAGCCTGCGCCCACATAGGCGCGTACCTGTTCCCGTTCTTTGGCTTCCATAATCCTTCCCTTTCCCCTGCTTCTGCAGCATGACAAAAAGGGAGCCACTGCAAAAAGCTTTCTGCAGCAGCCCCTCTCTTATTTTATGCTTCGGCTTCAACCGGGTAAACGCTGATCAAGCGACGATCTTTACCGCTTCTTTCAAAAGCAACCTTGCCGGCAACTTTTGCATAGATGGTGTAATCTTTACCCATGCCTACGTTTTGACCCATATGGAAACGGGTCCCACGTTGACGAACGATGATGGAACCAGCAGTTACCAGCTGACCATCATGAGCTTTCGTACCCAGACGCTGTGCGTTGGAGTCACGGCCGTTGTGGGTGGAACCAGAACCTTTTTTATGGGCGTGTAATTGAAGAATCAATTCGAACACTTTGCTCACCTCCTGTGTTCTTCAGTAGTCAGATACTGGGGATAATACCGTTTCAGCTCTTGAAGCCCGCAGACCATGGTCTTTAGCAGGACTTCCGTTTGCTCATTGGGAGCATCCTCCAGTCTTACTTCCAGCGTTCCGTCTGCCTCATCGACAGCGCACTGCACTTTATGGCGGAGCACACGCTCCATGCCCAGTACGGGAAGCTGCGTATCCAGGGATACCAGCGCACATACCTGATCGAACCCTTCCGGATTAGAATCGGCATGTCCAGAAACCCGGTACCCGCTGATTTTGTCCTGATCGTTGTAGTAAATATCTACTTGAATCATGACTTATGCTTCGATAGAAGTGATCTCAACCTGAGTATACGGTTGACGATGACCCTGGCGTTTGCGATAGTTGGATTTTGCTCTGTATTTGAAAACAAAAATCTTATCAGCTTTGCCTTGTTTAGCAACTTTAGCAGTTACTTTAGCGCCTGCAACAGTAGGATTGCCTACCTTTACATCGCCGTCGTTGACTACAGTCAGAACATCGTCAAAAACGACTTCCTGGCCTTCTTCAACGTTCAGTTTTTCGATGTTCAGCACATCACCTTCACTGACGCGGTATTGTTTGCCGCCGGTACGAATAATTGCGTACATGTTTGCACCTCCCTCATCCAAGACTCGCCGAATACGGTACTCCTTCCGGAGTTTCAGGAACCCCTCCGGGCGGTAGTGCGAGTTTCACACTAGTTTTTATACTATACAACAAAAAACGGAAAAAGTCAACGCAGACTTCTCCCGTTGCAGCGCCTTTGGTACCTATTGCAGAAACAGATCAAAGGTGGCCAGCTGATTTCCTGCCAAAAGCTGCAAATCGCCTTCTACGTGACCCAGTACCTGCCCGGTAAACTGGGGTCCGCCGCTTTTGTAGAACAGCACAAACCGGTCCTTTTCCGGCCAGAAGACGATATCCCCCGCCTTGTAGCCTCCCATCTGGAGATTGTCCGTGGGAAACTGGTCCACATCCTGGTAGTACACCGCCGTCTGCCCGTCCAGGTCCTTTAAGGCCAGGGTGATGGGCAGTTCCCCTACCAGGGCATGGGTGGTGGCATTATCCTCCACCGAGGCCCACAGCACCTTGTCCCCCAGGGTAATCCGCACCCGGGCCCGGCTGAGATTAATTACGCCGCCCGGCCAATTCTTCTGCTGCACCCGGGCAGCCTGTTTGATGCCCGTCTGTTTCTGGTCCGCCTTGGCCGTTTTTTCACCGGCACAGCCTGCTGCCATAAGGCTCAGCGCCAGCAGCGCTCCTAGTAAAGCGCCGCCCCATTTTCTTTCCATGTTGTTCCCCTCCTGCTGAAAGAAACCTTTACAGCCATAGAGTACGCCTTCTCAAGCCCGTTGTAAATCCCGATTTTCCCAGACAATTTCGCAAAAAAAGCAGGAGGGTAAATTCCCTCCTGCCAATTTTTGCGCTGTCTCCGGCACTGTTTTTATTTTTTGAGGGGAACGCCAACCTTGGCCAGCCAATCCCGCAATTCCTGCTCACTGCCGCTGTAGCGCAGGCCCTCTGTCACTTGGGCTCCTTTGGCCGAAGCCTCTAGGATGCCCACACTTTTTTCAATGGGATAGCCGCCGCTGGTACAAAAGGGCACCACTTTTTTCCCGGAAAGGTCGTAGGATTCCAAAAAGGTGTTCATCATCAACGGTGCCTGATAATCCCAGATGGGATAGCCCACAAATACGGTATCGTACTGTTCCATATGGTCGATTTTGGTTTTCAGCTTGGGCCGGGCATTGCTTTCAATTTCCTTGATGACCATTTGCAGATGCTCCTGATGGTCGGCCGGATAGGGTTTCTCCGGCTGCAATTCTACCAGGTCCCCGCCCACCAGCTGATGAATTTTCTCTGCAGCTGCCCGGGTAGTTCCCGTATGGGAATAATAAGCGATGAGGATATGGCTGCCGGCACTCTGTTGATTTACAGCCTTGGCTGCCTGGGCAGCCGGCTGGCTGGCAGAAGAACTCTCCCCGCAGCCTGCAGCGAAAAGCAGTACCAGTCCCAGTATCAGGGCCCACAGGCCCTTCCAGTTTCTTTTTTGCATAGCGTCCTGCCTCCAGTCTACTGCTGCAGCTCAAAGGTAACCTTCTTGTCCCCGGCCCCGTCAAAAAGCTCTACGCCCTGGTCAATATGGCCCAATTGCTGCCGTTCAAATTCTTCCCCATTCTGCTTGTAGAGAATCACAAAGCTTCCCCGGGGAGCCCAGTACACCAGATCCCCTACAGCGTAGCGGTCGGACCGGGTCTTTTCTGTAGGGAAAGTACCGGCGCCAAACCGATAGCACATTTCCCGGCCGTACAGATTTTGCATATCCAGGGTCAGCGGCAGTTTCTGGGCCAGGGCGCGCATGGTGGCATTGTCTTCCACCGTAGCCCACAGCACCTGATCCCCTACCGTAATTTTCAGTTTGGCGTGTTTCAGGTCCACCGGACCTTTTGCCGTATTTTCCTGGGCTGCCGCTGTTTTTCCCGGCTGGGCGGCCGGCTGGCTTTGCCCGCCTTGGGACGACTGGGCACTGCCGCAGCCTCCTGCCAGCATTCCCACCACCAGCAATACACCGGTAACCAGCATCCATTTTCCTTTCATATGCGTTCCTCCCTATCAGTTATGTTTGCTTTCTGCTTCTACTCTACCTTTTTCCCATTAGAATGTAAAATACCTATTTCAGCTTGCATCCAATGCCTGAAAGGCATTCTAACGATGCAAAAAAAGCGCTGGAAAGCCAGCGCTGCCATTAGTCTTGGGGCGTATATGCATCGTGCTTTTTCCGGAAGAACTCCAAAAATTTTTCTACCGCATGAAGCTCCGGGGTGAACCGCTTCCAGGCCAGCACAGAAGTAGCCGGAAGGACCGGTTCCAACCGGCGGAACACCACCTTTTGGGGATCATACAGGGATACCACCCCATCAATGGTCAGGGCCTTCAGATAGCCCTCCCTGACTACATTGGCCACATTGGTAATGATATTGTAGGTAGCCCTGATGTTCAGCCTTCCCTTCAGCCAATGCTGGAGCTCCCCCCGGAGAATCTGCCGGTTGCTGACAATAATGGGCAGATCCTTCAAGTCCTTTTCCGTAATGTATTCCTTCTGGGCCAAAGGGCAGTCCGCCGCCATCAGCAGTCCCCAATAATCCACATCCTTCATGCGGATGTAATCAAAGGAAGAAGTATCCACCGGCTCCATCATGACGCCCAAATCCAGGGTGCCATGCTCCAGCTGTTCCTTAATGTCCACCGCATTGCTGTTTTGGAGGTCAAAGGTCACCTCCGGATATTCCTGCTGGAACTCCGTCATGCACCGCATCAAAAACTGGACACATTTCAGGCCTCCGCAGCCGATGCGGATATTGCCGGCAACTTCCCCATGGTGATGGATATCATTTTCCAGCTTGTCCATCATGGACACGATTTCCAGGGCCTGATGACGCAGGATTACCCCGGTTTCGGTTAAATGAAAATGGCGTCCCCGGACAAACAATTTCTCTCCCAGTTCTTTTTCCAGTTGGGCCAGCTGCCGGGACAGGGTGGGCTGGGTCAGGTGCAGCAGTTCCGCTGCTTTGGTGATATTTTCTTCCTGAGCCACCATCAGGAAATATTGTAACAGGCGCAGTTCCATAGTAATTCCTCCTGTCTGCGGAAAGTTTCAGGTACGCAAGAGAGACTGCTCCCTGGGAAGCAGTCTCCGCTGTGCCCAGCTCACTGGGCTTTGGCTATTTCAACTTTTAAGGTTCCCTGCAAGGCGTTCAGGACGGCTTGGGGTTCATCCACATGGCCCAAAATTACCAGATTGCCAATGGACGCAGATTTTTCCTCGTCCTTTACGAATATGACAAAGTTCTTGGCCGGCGGCCAGTAAGCCAGGTCCCCGTTTTTATATCCGCTTTGCACATCGCTGGCTTTATAGGACAGGTCCAGGGTATCCCCACAAAAATCGTTGTCCGACGGATTCAGGGTAACCGTTTTGGGCAGCTGTCCCAAAAGTTCCTGGGCAGGAGCTGAGTCATTGAAATGGGCTTTCACCTGCTTTCCATTTACGGTTAGCCTAATTGGCATCGTCTTCTGTGATGCGCTGGCGGAAGCCGTTTTCTCCGTAGCCGCCGTTTTGGTTTCCTGGGCCGTGCTGCTGCCCGTTCCTGTAGACGCCACTGACCCGCAGGCCGCCAAAGAAAGGCAGCAAAGCAGTCCTGCCAGTCCGGCCAAACACCGTTTTTTCTGCATAAACATTCTTCCTTTCCCCCTTAGCTCATGATAACGGTTTGAATTCTCCGATATGCTGGTTGATGACCCGGCCCATGATTTTTTTCATGTTCCAGTCCCCATGGATGCCGTCCAGGGCCAAATTGGTGGGAAGCTCGTCCCCCATTGCCTCAAAGGGCGCCGCCACATCAATATGGGGCTGGGTACGGATAAACCGGTTTACTTCAGCAAAGGCAGCCTGCCAGTTTTCGTCCGTAGGTTCATCAAAAGCCTTTTGAATGTTGGCCGGATTGATGGGCGGAAGGGTCAGCAGGATGGGCATAATTCCCCGTTCCCGGGCCTTCTGCTGCAGGGTTTTCAGGTCTGCAATCACGTCTTCTGCGGGCACCCCAGCCCGAAGGCTGTTGCTGCCGCCCATAATCAGCAGATACTGGATATGAAAGGGCGTCACGTCCTGATCAAACCGGTCCACCATCATTTCACTGGTATCCCCGCTTTGGGACAGGTTGATTACCGGGAAATTCAGATAGTGCCCATAGCTGTAGGCGTAGTCCACGGGACTAAAGGACAGGTGCCCGCCCCCGTGGGAAATGCTGTCCCCGTAAATTCCCGCCACCCATTTCTTATCCGGGTTGTTGGTAATCTTCTGGGGTTCACTCCAAATCCCTACCGGCCGGCCGTTCTTATCCATGCCCCGGACCCGCCAGTAGAATTCCCCAATCCGGGGCTCTGCATCATACAGGTCCGTCAGCACCGTTTCTTCTGCATAGACCCGGTAGCGGGAAGTCAGGTAGCCCTCGGGATTTTCCGGATACCGGTCCGTCACTTCCACTTCGTATTTTTCTGCCCCCGGGTTGCCCGTATAGGCATATACCGGGTACAGCAGCACCGTAGCATTGCCCTTGGTGGCACTGGGCCGGGGCAGAGGAGCATCCCGGTCCACCTTCCGCCAGCTCTGGGTCAGGCTTTGGGGCTGAGAGTAGGGGGTAATGGGGTTGCCGTCCAGGTCAAAGGCCCGGACCCGCCACAAAAGGGGAATGTTCTGCTTCCGCTCCTGGGCAAATTGCTGCTCCGGCAAAAGCAGGTTGCTGGTAAACACCTGCTCATTCCGGTACACCGCCTGGGGTGCCGGCTTTTGGGGATCCGGGGAAGTTTTGTCCGCCGGGAAAATTTCCACTTCGTAGCGGACCGCGTTCAGGTTCTGAGGCCATTGGATCATGCCCAGTTCCTGCTGAACCGGTTCTTCCTCTGAGGAAAGGGCCGCAGCCGGGCTGCTTTTCAGCCGCTGGGCGGTAAACGTCCCCAGCAGCAGGGCGGGCAGCAAAAACATCATCAATACTTTTCCCAGTAAGGGTCTGGGGGCCCGTTGGTGCAGCATATTCAGCACTCCTTTCTGCGGCCAAGCAGCCGGACAAGCAATGGCAATAACTGCCATAGGGTTTGCAGGTTTTGGTTCTTTCTTGTCATCATACTACCTTGTTTGTTCAAAAATGTAAAATACCTATCTATCATTTACTTCTATGCCAAAAGCGAATAGTTTGTGAACTGCCCTGCCCACCCCAAGCGCCTGACGCCAAAATTTTCCACAAAAAAAGTCCGAAGTCCAGCCCGCAGGCATCCCTTCGCTTATATTCCCCGCCGGCGGCACCTAGGCACCGCCCTGCGGCAAATTCTAAGCAAAGTATCCCTACAGGCTTAGAATTCAGACTTTCCGCACTGCCTGGCAAGCCAGGTCAGTTTTTCTTATTCCCCTTTGATGGTTTTGATGATCAGCTGGTTGACCATGCCCGGGTTGGCTTTCCCACGGGATTTCTTCATGATCTGGCCTACCAGGAAGCCAATGGCCTTATCCTTGCCGGCCTTGAAGTCGGCAACGGACTGCGGGTTGGCTGCAATCACTTCATCCACCATGGCTTGGATGGCACCAGCATCGCTGACTTGTTCCAGGCCCAGTTCCTTCACCAGTACGGAAGGAGCTTTATCACTCTTGAGCATTTCTGCAAAGACCTTCTTGGCCAGCTTGCTGGACAGAACGCCTTTTTTGATCAGGTTGACCATTTCGCCCAAATGCTTGGCAGAAATGGGGAACTCGCTGATGGTGCAGTTGTTGGCATTCAGGTAGGCGGAAACGTCACCCAGCATCCAGTTGGCTACACCTTTTACGTCTTCCACGCCTTCAATGGCAGCATCGAAGTACTCGGCCATTTTCTTGTCGGCTACCAACAGTTCTGCATCGTATTCCTGCAAACCTTTTTCCTTGATCAGCCGTTCCTTCCGGGCATCCGGCAGTTCCGGCAGGGCTTTTCTGGCCCGTTCGATCCAGGCATCATCAATGATGATGGGAGCCAGGTCCGGTTCCGGGAAGTAGCGGTAATCGTGGGCTTCTTCCTTGGAACGCATGGAGAAGGTCATGCCTTGGGCATCGTCCCAGGTACGGGTTTCCTGTACCACATGGCCGCCGTCTTCCAGGATTTCCTTCTGGCGTTCTACTTCGTATTCAATGGCTCTTTCCAGGGCTTTGAAGGAGTTCAGGTTCTTGATTTCTGCACGGGTGCCGAATTTCTTGGCGCCTACAGGCATAATGGAAATGTTGGCATCGCAGCGCATGCTGCCTTCCTGCATTTTCCCATCGCAGACTTCGGTGTACTGCAAATAGGAACGCAGTTTTTCCATATAGGCCCGGGCTTCAGCGGCACTGCGCATATCCGGTTCGGATACGATTTCAATCAGGGGTACGCCGGCACGGTTGTAGTCCACGGCGGAGAAATCGGAAGTGCTGATGGAGGCACCGGAGTGCACCAGTTTGCCGGCATCTTCTTCCATATGGATCCGGGTAATGCCAATGCGTTTGGTTTCCCCATCCACGTTGATGTCCACATGGCCGTTCAGACAGATGGGCTGATAGAATTGGGAAATCTGGTAGGCTTTGGCCAAATCCGGATAGAAGTAGTTCTTTCTGTCGAATTTGCTGTAGTGTTGGATGTCGCAGTTCACGGCCAGGCCAAAACGCAGGGCAAATTCCACCATTTGTTTATTGATTACGGGCAGGGCACCGGGCATGCCCAGGCAAACCGGGCACACATGGGTGTTGGGGGCGCCGCCGAATTCCGTAGAGCAGGAGCAGAAAGCCTTGGTTTTGGTTTTCAGTTCTGCATGGACTTCCAAACCGATTACGGTAATATATTCTGTCATTATTTCTTACCTCCCAGGGACGCCACAGATTTATGGAAATCCGTAGCCTGTTCAAAGGTGTAAGCAGCCCGCAGCAGGGTTTCCTCATCCAGGGCCTTGCCGATCAGCTGCGCACCTACCGGCATCCCATCCACAAAGCCGCAGGGAATGGAAATACCGGGCAGGCCGGCCATATTCACCGGGATGGTGGTTACGTCCAGCATGTAGACCGTCAGGGGATCCATTTTCCCATCCAGAGGATAAGCAACCACAGGGGAAGTGGGAGTCATCAGTACATCGCATTGCTTGAAGGCTTCGTCAAAGTCCCGGCGGATCAGGGTCCGTACCTGCATGGCCTTGTTGTAGTAGGCATCATAGTAACCGGAGCTGAGTACGTAGGTGCCCAGCATAATGCGGCGGCGTACTTCCTGGCCGAAGCCTTCGGTACGGCTCTTGCGCATCATTTCCGGAGCGGATTCCGCTTGGGCATCCCGGAAACCATACCGTACGCCGTCGTAACGGCCCAGGTTGGCGGAAGCTTCAGCCGGAGCAATGATGTAATAGGTAATTACGGCATATTCCGTATGGGGCAGGGACACTTCAATGACCTTGGCACCCAGTTCTTCGTATTTCTTGGCAGCCAGGCGGATCTGTTCAGCAACCTTGGGATCCGTGCCCTGACCGAAATATTCCTTGGGCAGACCAATGGTCAGACCCTTTACATCCTGCCGCAGAGCCTTGGTGAAATCAGGCACCGGGGCGTTGTAGGAGGTGGAATCGTGGGCATCTACCCCGCAGATGGTGTTCAGTACCAGGGCAGCGTCGGTGACGTCCCGGGTAATGGGTCCAATCTGGTCCAGGGAAGAAGCAAAAGCTACACAGCCATAACGGGAAACCCGGCCATAGGTGGGTTTAATCCCTACGCAGCCGTTGAAGGAAGCGGGCTGACGGATGGAACCGCCGGTATCACTGCCCAGGCTCCAAATGGCTTCGCCGGCTGCAATGGCAGCAGCGCTGCCGCCGGAAGAACCGCCCGGTACCCGGGACAGATCCCAGGGATTGTGGGTAATTTGGAAATGGGAAGTTTCCGTGGTAGAGCCCATGGCAAATTCGTCCATGTTGGTCTTGCCCAGGAAAATGGTTTCGTCCTGTCTCAGTTTTTCGATGACATGGGCATCGTAAACAGGAATAAAGTTTTCCAGCATCTTGGAAGCGCAGGTGGTGCGCAGGCCTTTGGTGCTGATATTGTCTTTGATGGCGCCGGGCACCCCAGCCAAAGGCCGAAGGGTTTCTCCCGCTGCAATTTTGGCATCCACCTTGGCAGCCTGTGCCAGGGCGTTTTCCTTATCCAAAGTCAGGTAAGCCTTGACCTGATCTTCCACTGCGTCAATCCGGTCATAAACGGCTTTGGTCAGCTCAACGGAGCTGATTTCTTTTTTCACCAGCTTCTCATGAAGCTCGTGTGCTGTTTCGTTATATAAAGCCACTGTTCTGCCTCCTCTTATTCGATGACCCGAGGAACCTTAAAACCGCCCTCGTATTCTTCCGGAGCATTCTCCATTGCCTCTTCATGACTTACGCCGTGCTGGGGCACGTCTTCCCGCAGCACATTGCTGATGGGGAGTACGTAGGGAGAAGGTTCAATTCCTTCGGTATCCACTTTCTTTAAGATTTCAGCATAATTCAAGATTTGGTTAAACTGCTCTACAAACTTGTCCATTTCGTCCGCCGGTACATTCAGCCGGGACAGATTTGCGATATGCTTTACATCACTTACTGTTACGCTCATTTCTTCACCGCCTATCGAAATCTTTTAAAATCATTTGTACCCAAAGATTATATCACAGCCGCCGGGATTAGAAAACCACTTTACCCCTGCCAGCCCCATTCTATAAGGGTCCGTTCCACCTTGACAAACCTACAGGAAAACAGTAATGTATAGGCATCGTTAAAAGTATATTAATTAACTATGTATTGTCTTCACCCCAGGTGAATTCTAAGGAGGAAACTGCCATGAAATTTAACACTGCCTGTATCCACGGGGACGGCCCCAACGATGCACTGGGAGCCGTATCCCCGGCCATCTACTGTACTTCTACCTTTGCCCATCCGGGACTGGGCAAGTCCACGGGCTATGCCTACACCCGGGAATCCAACCCCACCCACGAACGCCTGGAAAAAGTAATGACTACCCTGGAAGGCGGCGTGGATGCCCTGTGCTTTTCCACCGGCATGGCCGCCATTGACGCCGTAATGCGCCTGTTTGGAACCGGGGACCACATCATCACCGGCTTTGACCTGTACGGCGGTTCCTTCCGGATGTTCCGTTCCGTGTACGAACCCCTGGGCCTTTCCTTCTCCGCCGTCCACACCAGCGATCTGAAAGCGGTGGAAGCAGCCATTACCCCGGCTACCAAAGCCATTTACCTGGAAACCCCCACCAATCCCACCATGGAAATTACGGACCTTAAAGCCCTTCACGAACTGGCAGCGGCCCACAACCTTCTGGTGATTGTAGACAATACGTTCCTGACCCCCTACTTCCAGCGTCCCCTGGAACTGGGCGCCGATATTGTGCTCCACAGCGGCACCAAATATCTGGCTGGCCACAACGACATCCTGGCCGGCTTCGTTATCAGCAAGGACCCGGAAATTGCTGCCCGGCTGCGCCTGATCTACAAGACCACCGGCGCCATGCTCAGCGTGTTTGACGCCTGGCTGATGCTCCGCAGCCTGCGCACCCTGCCCCTGCGCATGAAGCAGCACGAAAACAATGCCCAGCACCTGGCCAAGTGGCTGCAGGAGCAGCCCCAGATTGTCAAGGTGCTGTACCCCGGCCTGCCGGACCATCCGGGCTATGCAATCCAGAAAAAGCAGGCTTCTGGCTTCGGCGGCATGATTTCCTTCTACGTAAAAACCGCAGAAGCCGCCAAAACGGTTCTGGAAAGCGTAAAACTGATCCAGTTTGCAGAAAGCCTGGGAGGCGCAGAAAGCCTGATTACCTATCCCATTACCCAGACCCATGCGGACCTGACCCCGGAAGAAGCGGAAGAAAAGGGCATTACCCATACCCTGCTGCGTTTCTCCGTAGGCCTGGAAGACTGGGAAGATCTGCGGGATGATCTGGCCCAAGTCCTGGCAAAACTGTAACAAATTGAATTACTTTTCTCTTGAAAAAGCGGACAGCGAAAAAATGCCCGCTTTTTTTGCCATTCTGTACTATACTAGAGCTATGAACTACTGTCAGCACAAGGAGGAAGATACTATGGCAGCTATTGAAATCATTCAGGAACTCACCCATAAACGGGCCGCAGCCTACGACGGGGACAAGGTGATTGGCACCTGTACCTTTGTACCGGAAGGAAAGGTCTGGACCCTGGACCATACCATCGTGGATCCCAATTACGGCGGCCAGGGCATCGCCGGCCAGCTGGTCTACAGCGTGGCAGAAATGGCCCGGCAGCAGCAGGCCAAAATCATTCCCCAATGCTCCTATGCAGCCGGGGTTTTCAAACGCAAAAAAGAATACGAAGACGTATTGTACAAGGAAGAATAGGAAAAGGGACTGTGCCGCGGCACAGTCCCTTTTCCTATAGGCGGAGCTGGGCTCCGCCGTTTTTTATTTCATGATCAGCTGGCTCAGGTCCGCCGTTTGGTTTACCTGACGCTTTACTTCCTGCATCAGGGCCAGACGGTTGTTTTTCACCGCTTCGTCCTTGTCCATAACCATTACTGCATCAAAGAAGGCATTCACCGGAGCCGCCAGCACATCGTTGGCTTCCAGTACCTTCTTAAAGGCACAGGCCGCTTCCAGGGGCACCGTAGTCACTTCCACTTTTTGCAGCACTTCCCACAGGGCTTTTTCCGCAGGATCCTGGAACAGGGCAGCATCCACCCCATTTTCCACTTCGTGGTTCTTGCTGATATTTTCTACCCGGGTAAAAGCCTGGATGCTGTCCGCAGCCTGGGGCATTTCCAGGTAAGCAGTCAGGTCGTCAGCCTGCACAAATACATTGGCCAGATCATCGCCGACCGGCACTGCCAGCACTGCATCTACCACATCGTAGCGCAGGCCCTTGTCTAACAGCATATTCTTGGCTCTTTGGGCAAAGAAGTCTTTTACGCTGTCGATGAGTTTGGCCAGATTTTCCACTTCCACCGGCAGGTTCTTCAGAGTAACTTCCAAAATCTTACCCAGGGGGAAGTGTACATTGCCGTCGGAAAGGATGTTCAGGATACCCAGAGCCTGACGCCGCAGGGCATAGGGATCCTGGGAGCCGGTGGGCGCCATGCCCCGGCTGAAGGTAGCCATAATGTTGTCCAATTTATCGGCAATGGCCAGAATGCGGCCTTCGTTGCTTTGGGGCAGTTCATCGCCGGCAAACCGGGGCATATATTGTTCCCCAATGGCTTGGGCCACAGCTTGGCCTTCCCCATCTAACAGGGCATATTCCCGGCCCATGGTACCTTGGAGTTCCGTAAACTCGGTTACCATGCCGGTAACCAGGTCGGCCTTGCACAGGGCAGCGGCCCGGTCCAGGGCAGCGCCGTCAGCGGGCAGATTGGTGGTTTGAAGCAGGGCAGCGCACAGTTTGCGCAGCCGTTCGGTCTTGTCGTACATATTACCCAAACCATGCTGGAAGGCCACCGTATGCAGGGAAGCCCGGTGCTGTTCCAGAGTTTTCTTTCTGTCCCCTTCAAAGAAGAAGACCGCATCGTCCAGCCGAGCCCGCAGCACCCGTTCGTTGCCGTGGGTTACAATATCCAGATGTTCAGCGCCGCCGTTGCGGACGGTGATGAATTTGGGCATCAGCTTGCCGGCCGCATCAAACATGGGGAAGTATCTCTGATGATCCCGCATGGGGGTGATGATGGCTTCCTTGGGCAGCTTCAGATAACGGTCGTCAATATGGCCGCACAGCGCCGTGGGGTATTCCACCAGGTAGAGCACTTCTTCCAGCAGGTCCGGAGAAATCGCTGCTTTGCCGCCTTCCTTGGCAGCCAGCTCCTCAATCTGCTTTTTGATCATAGCCCGTCTCTTGTCCGGATCCACAATAATGAAATTGTCTTCCAGGGTCTTTTCATAGGCGGAAGCCGTAGGAATGGTAATCAAATGGTTGCTGAGAAAACGATGGCCCCGCACCTGGTTCCCGCTTTTTACATCGTTGGCTTCCACCGGGATTACCTGGTCGTCCAGAAGGGCGCACAGCCAGCGGAAGGGACGGACAAAGCCAAAGTCGTAGTCAGCCCAACGCATGGTTTTGGGGAAGTTCAGAGAATGCAGAATATCGTCCAAAATGCCGGGCAGCAGATCCACGGTCTTTTGGCCGGCCAAATGTTTCACGGCATATACGTAGCCGTCCCGCTGCACCAGGTCCGCCACGTCCACGCCCTGGCCCCGGGCAAAGCCCTGGGCGGCCCGGGTGGGTTTGCCCTCTGCGTCAAAAGCAATCTTCAGGGCCGGGCCCTTGCTTTCCGTGGTCATATCCTGCTGCTGGTCTGCCACTTCGCTGGCCAGGAAGGCCATGCGCCGGGGAGTACCGTAGACTTTCAGGGAGCCAAAGGGAATCCGGGCTTCCTGGAGTTTTTTGCCGGCCAATTCGCCGTATTCTTTCAGAATGCCGGGCATGTATTGGGCCGGCATTTCTTCCGTTCCGATTTCATATAACAAGTTCGCCATTATTTTTTACCTCTTTTCAGCAGGGGGAATCCCAGATTTGCCCGTTGTTCCACATAAGCCGCAGCACACAGTCTGGCCAGGGCCCGTACCCGGGAAATGTAGTTGGTCCGTTCACTGACGCTGATGGCGCCCCGGGAATCCAGAAGGTTGAAGGTGTGGGAGCATTTCAGCACGTAGTCGTAGGCCGGACGGATGTTGCCGGTAAGGATAATCCGTTTGGCTTCCTTTTCGTACTTGTCGAACAGGTCAAACAGCAGGTCGATATCGGCCAGTTCGAAACTGTAGCGGGACTGTTCCACTTCGTTGGTGTGGAACACATCTCCATAGGTTACATTATCCACCCAGTTGATGTCGTAGACGTTTTCCACGCCCTGGATGTACATGGCCAGCCGTTCCAGGCCGTACGTGATTTCTACAGCCACCGGTTTGATGTCCAGGCTGCCCACTTGCTGGAAGTAGGTGAATTGGGTGATTTCCATGCCGTCCAGCCATACTTCCCAGCCCATGCCCCAGGCACCCAGGGTAGGAGATTCCCAGTTGTCTTCTACAAAGCGGATATCGTGTTCTTCCGGGTGAATGCCCAGTTCCCGCAGGCTTTCCAGGTACAGTTCCTGGATATTGGACGGGGAGGGTTTCATAATGACCTGGAACTGATGGTGCTGGAACAGCCGGTTGGGGTTGTCCCCGTAGCGGCCGTCAGCCGGGCGGCGGGACGGTTCTACGTAGCAAACGTTCCAAGGTTCAGGTCCCAGTACCCGTAAAAAAGTCGAAGGGTTCATGGTGCCGGCGCCCTTTTCAATATCATAGGGCTGGGCCATAATGCATTTCTGCTTGCCCCAGTAGGCCTGGAGCGTCAAAATGATGGTTTGAAAATTCATGTTTTCTCCTCCTATACAAAAACTCCCGTCTCTGTAATATAGACAGGATTATCTACATTACAGGGACGGGAGTACACTTCCGCGGTTCCACCCTGCTTGCTGCACTGCGCAGCCTCTCTTGTAAAACGGGCGCTCTGGGATGCCATCCCCTTCATTGCGCGTTACGTGGCAACTATAACAAATCCCGGGGCAGTTGTCAAGACTTCTCCTTTTTCTTCAGGCTCCCCCGCTCCACCAGCTTCATGTATTTCATGGCCGTATAGATGCCGTGCTGGAGGGTGGCGATAAAGCCCATGCTGCCTTCCAGGATGCCCCCTTCCAGCAGGTATACCTTGAACATCCCTCCCAGGGCATGGCGGGCGGCCTGGGCAGCGGTGGCCCGGCGGCCCTGCTCAAAAGCGTCCCGGGCCCAAATGGTGGTGTAGTGTCCAGCCTTATCCCACCACTGCTGGAAGGAATCGTAGGTAAAATGCCGCAGGCTTTCCGTCAGCGCCGTCAGCGGCAGGGGACACACCGGCCGCTCATGCACCTTGTGTTCCCACCGGACCTGTCCGGCAGGAAACAGCCGGGTAACCCGGTCGGGGCCAAAGGCGCCCCGATGAAATTCGTGGCCAAAGGCAATGTTGATTCGCTCCAGGGAATACTGGTGGTCCAGCGGCCCTGCCTTAATGGCCTTGATTTTTTCCACAGCTGCTGCCGTAAGCCGTTCATCGGCATCCAGATACAGCACCCAGTCGCAGCTTACCCCTGTCAGGGCAAAATTCCGCTGGGCCGCAAAGTCCTGGTCCCAGGCCCGATAAATTACCTGGGCCCCCAGTTTTTCCGCCAGCGCCACGGTTTCATCGCTGCTGCCGGAGTCCACAATCAGTACCTGGTCCGCCACCAGTTTGGCCGAGCGGATGACGCCCCGGATATTTTTTGCTTCGTTGCAGGTGAGTATCACTGCGGTCAATGTTCCCATGACAAAATCTCCTTCTTTAGCTCCGGAACACTTCCGGATGCCGTACCAGATAACCGGTCAAGTTCATATAGGCTGCCCGCTCCTTGGTATAGGGCGGCTCCCCTTCTTCCAGGGCGCTGGGATCAAGGCCCGGCCCCAGAGGCTGATAAAAATGGTGGGAATAACTGCCAAAAGCGTCCCTGCGCAGCCAGTGGTAGGGAGATACCACGTGGTCCACCGGTTCCAGAAGGGACGGGCAGAGCGAATAATAGGTAAAGCCCTTGGGGGCAATCAGTTCAAAAATGGTGGGAGCAATGTTCATATGTCCCCCGATGGTATTATCTGCCAAACTGTGGGCGTTGAGCTCCCGATGGTTAAACAGCAGCACCGGACTGTGCCGCTCCCGGAGATTGCAGTCCCGGCCCATCAGGGAGGTTTTGCTGAGCACCGGGCTCATATCGATGGAATGGTCCCCGGTCAGGATAAACAGGCAGTCCGGGTACGCTTCCTGCATGGTGCGGATGAACTTGCCCACTGCCTGGTCGGAGAACCAGAAGGTACCCAGGTTCTTTTGGATTTCCTTGTTTTTCCGAATATCTTCCGGGGCGTCCGGCATCACCTGTTCCGGATCATAGCCGTATTTGGCCAGCGGAATCTTAAAGGGCCCGTGATAGCTGGTGGTATAGAGGAAATGGAACTGGTAAGGGCCGCTGGTTTCTTCCTGCTGGAGGATTAATTCCGCCGCCTTTTCCAGGAATACATTGTCGTACACCCCCACCCAGGTTTTGGGAGCCTCCGGACCGCAGAAGTCCGTAGCCGTCATCACCTGGTCAAAGCCGCAGGCCGGGGCAAACCGGTTGAAATTGCCGTAGGTCACGTTGCCCCCATACCAATAGGTGGAATGGTAGCCCAGCTTTTTTAGCTGTCGGGGCAGGGCCGTGGGCAGGTCATTTTGCCAGAAGCTTTCCTTTTCGTTCAGTTCCAGGCCTGCATCAAAAATGCCGCTCATCAGGCTCACGATAGAAGGCCGGGAAATAATGCCGGCGGACAGGGCGCTGGTCAGGGCCGCCGTATGGGGATTATCCATCAGCTGCCGGCCGCCGCTGACCAGATTCAGGCAGGCAAACTGGGGATCAAACAGCTGCTGCAAATAGGTTTCCCCTACAAACAGGAATATATGGGTGGGCTTGGTAATCCGGGGTCCCTGGGCCGTCCGGGGAAAGCCATAAGCCGGTTCCGGCAGCTCCCTTAGGGGCTTTTGGGTGGTCACAAAGGGTTCCAGGGAAGACAGGTCTTCCTCGTCCGTATGCTCGTAGGCGGGGTTCAGCTTGTGCTTCAGGACCTGCTCCAGTGCCACCAGGTCGTCCACCGTAGCCTTGGCAAAAAAGATGTCTTTTTTTACCACACTGGGAATGGTATCCCACTCGGGCTTGTCATCGTGCCAAAAAGTGCCCCCGTAGCGGAACCAGTAAAAGGCGGCAATGCAGCCCAGGAACACCAGGGTATTAAAGCCGTACCGGAGTACTGGATTTGGGATTTCCGGATAGGGCAGGCTGGGCAGGTGCAGCAGCCCGGTAATGCACAGGCCGCACAGAGCCAGATAGGGCAAAAGCAGCAGGAGAAGCTGCAAGCCATGGTCCTGATGGAAAAAAATATCCACCAGGTTATGTTTTTCCGCTTTGGCGCCCAGCTTCAGCGTCTGGTTGTAGATGTCGTGGAAATGCTTATAGAACAGCATCTTTCCTGTAAAGGCCAGGTACAGCACCAGACTGTAGATTAGGCCCCCTAATAGCCGCAGGCTGTCCCCCCAGGCCGCGTAGGCCGGGAAAAAGGCGCCGGGCAGGGACAGCAGCACCAGGGGAATTAGAAAAACATAGGCGTTAAAATCCATTCCCCACCAAAAACCGTAGCGGAAGCAGTGCCAAAGCACCGGTCCCTTTCCGGCCAGACTTTTGTAGGGTTGGTACGCCCGGATAAACAGGGCACGGAACACCGCGCACAAAATTGGAAAGAACAAAAACAGTTTCACATCCTGCTGCAGCAGGTGAAAAAATACACTAAACACAGTAACCTCCTTTGGGCAGCTGGCTTTCCAGTTCCCTGTTGTATTGTACACGATTTCCCGCCTTCCGTCACGCTGGAACCTTGGCACAACGACTGATAAACTGCCGGAAATACAAAACGAACCCCCTGCCCGGTACCGGCGCAAAGCCGATCCCTGGCAAGAGGGTTCGTAAAGGATTAGGTTGGTGGGCCCACAAGGATTCGAACCTTGGACCAACCGGTTATGAGCCGGGGGCTCTACCGCTGAGCTATAGGCCCAATCGTGAAGATTATATAACAGGACCTGGAGGCTGTCAATAAAGCCTATTCCAGGAATTCCTTCAGAGGCTTGCTCCGTTTGGGACTTCTCAGCTTACGCAGGGCCTTGGCTTCAATCTGCCGGATGCGCTCACGGGTAACCCCAAAGTACTGTCCTACCTCTTCCAGGGTCCGGGTCCGGCCGTCCAAAAGGCCAAAGCGCAGTTCCAGTACCCGGCGCTCTCTGGGGCTCAAATGCTCCTGCAGCACCTTTTGCAGCTGTTCCTGCAGCAGGGTATAGGACGCCGCATCCGCCGGGGAGGGAGCTTCCTGGTCTTCGATAAAGTCACCCAAATGGGAATCTTCTTCTTCGCCAATAGGAGTTTCCAGGGAAACCGGTTCCTGGGCAATCTTTTGGATTTCCCGCACCCGTTCCACAGGCACATCCATTTCCTTGGCAATTTCTTCTGGGGTCGGTTCCCGGCCCAGTTCCTGCAGCAGCTGGCGGGATACCCGTACCAGCTTGTTGATGGTTTCTACCATGTGGACAGGAATCCGGATGGTCCGCGCCTGGTCGGCAATGGCCCGGGTAATGGCCTGGCGAATCCACCAGGTTGCGTACGTACTGAATTTAAAGCCCTTGTTATAGTCGAATTTTTCTACGGCCTTGATTAACCCCAGGTTGCCTTCCTGAATCAGGTCCAAAAACAGCATACCACGGCCTACATACCGTTTGGCAATGCTGACTACCAGCCGCAGGTTGGCTTCAGACAGGCAGTTTTTGGCGTTTTCGCCGCAGTATTCCATCCGGTGCAGCATTTGGGTAAAACGCTTTTTGGTCTTATCCAACTGGGCCTGGAGTTCCGTATCTTCTTCCTTGGCCTTGGACAGCTTATCTTCCACCACCGTAAGGATTTCTTGGATGGTGCCCAGGCAGCTTTCCTCGGCTTCATCTGCAGAAGGATCCGGAGCATTCCGGGTTACATGGGCAATCTTGTACTTGTTTTCCAGCAGCAGCCGGTGCAGACGCTTTTTCTCGTCCATGGTGAAAGCACTGGTCAGGGCTTGGTATTGGTCCATCTCCAGCACATGGGAATCACCGGTAATCATCTGGATTTTCTTGTACACCAGGTTGATAGCCCGGTTGTCACACCAGGCACCTTCCTTGGTAATCAGCTCATTGGCTTCTGCAAGCAGTTTGGCAGGGGCCAGACGTTTGTTCACCGGCGGGAATTCTCCGTCGGGCTTGTCGCCTTTCAAAATAGCTTTGGCCTGATTGCCCTTATCGGCTCTCTTGGCCAGTTTGACTTCATCGTCACCAGCCAGCAGAGGCACCCGGCCGATTTCTTTTAGGTACATCCGAACCGGGTCATCTACAATGACGCCTTCCGGCACCGACAGGTTGCTCAGTTCGGCTTCGTCCACTTTCAGTTCATCTTCGTCAATGGTGGGCGGTTCTTCTTCTTCGGAGCCATCATCCACCACTTCAATGTTCTTCTCGGCCAATTTGGAGTAGATGGCATCCATTTCGTCCACGGATACGCTGTCCACATTCTGCAGCCGGTCTTGAATCTCTTTATAGGTGAGAACGCCTGCGTTCTTGTGGGCCAGTGCTTCAAACTCAGCTATGTATTCGGCCACGGTCTTTGCTTTTTCTTTCTTACCGCTCTTGCTTTTCACTTTCGTACTTGATTCCGCCTTTCCCGTGGTTTTTGCCGCCCTTTTCTTTTTCGGAACGGCCTTGGCTTTACCCGTTTCCGGGGTATTGTCGTCCGCTGTTTTGTTTTCTGCTGCCTTTGCAGCCAACACCTGCGGGTCCATTTCGACTTTCTTTTTCTCGGTCATCGGGGCGTTCCCTCCTTTCCTGCTATTCAGAAAAACTATATTATTGGTGTTGGGCCAATTTTGTCAAGTTCTCTACTTCCAATTTTATTCGCCGGCATTCTGCCAATTCCTGCAAAAATTTTTCATTGCGCTCTTTTTCATACTTTTCCGCTAGTTGGCTATGTTTTTCATATTCCTTTTCCAAGGCCGCAATCTGCAGCCGGTTCAGGCAATCCCGCAAAATGGAGGGCAGACTGGCTTCCGGCAGGTTCAGGCTGAGAATCCGGGTCAGTTCGGCACTGCCGTCTTCCGACAAACCGGCAAACAGGTCCCGGGGATCCCGGTAGGTTCCCTCCTGGCAGCTTTTCAGCCACAAAAGAAAGATTTCCTGACGGCCCGGGGTGGTAAAGGCCTCGGTATGCACAATCCCTTCCTGCCCGGGCTGGGGCAGCACCCCGCTCAGCAGAGCCCGGAGCACATGGCGTTCCGCCTGCTCCGTAGGGCTGGTGACCTTGACCTTTTGCTGCAGCAGCCACTCCGGATTGTATTTCCGCTGTCCCTCCTGATGGGTCAGTTTCCGGTACTCGCTTTGGATCAGCCCTTCGTCAATGGTCAGGCGCCGGGCAAGGAGCCGGATCCGTTCTCCCGCCTCCACCTCGCTGCGGCACAGCCGGAAAAAGGGCAGCACCTTGGACACCGCTTCTGCCTTACCCCCCAGGGTTTCCAGGTCGCACTGGGCCAGGGTGGCTTCCACCTGATAATCCATGCCGGTTTGGGCATTTTCAATGAGCTTTGCAAAGGCGTCCCGGCCTTCCTTCCGGATAAATTCATCCGGGTCCTTTCCGTCGGTTACGTGCATCACCCGGCATTTTAGGCCTGCCTGGAGAGCCAGGGGAATGGCCCGAAGGGCCGCTTCCCGGCCAGCCCGGTCACTGTCGAAACAGAACACCACTTCAGGGGTAAGCCGCTTTAACAGTTCGGCCTGCTGCTGGGTAAAGGCCGTCCCCATGGAGGCCACCGCCCAGTCAATGCCGGCTGCGTGCAGGCTGATGGCATCCATATGGCCTTCCACCACCAGCGCCTGCTGCCGCTGCCGAATGGGAGACGCCGCCCGGTCCAGGCCAAACAGCAGCCTTCCCTTATGGAACCAGGCCGTTTCCCCAGTATTCATATATTTGGCCGGCGAGGCTTCTGCATTAAGAATCCGTCCGGTAAAGCCCACTACATGACCCCGGGGGTCCTTGATGGGAATCATGATTCTCTCCCGGAACTTGTCGTAGACGCCGGAACTGTGGCTTCTTGCCACCACCAGGCCCGCCTTCAGCAGCACAGCTTCCTTTACGCCCCGCTGCTCCAAAGCCTCATGGAGGGTGGAGAAGTCAGGCGGTGCCATGCCCAGTTCAAAGGAGGCAATTATGGCATCCCCAATGCCCCGGCCGGCCAGATAGGCCAGGCCCTGCTTGCCATATTGGGTATTGATCAGACAGGAATGGAAGAACTTGGCCGCCAGGGTGTTGGCGCTCAGCACTTCCTTGGTTTCCTGCTCCCGGGCAATTTCCCGGGCCGTCTTGGCCCGCTCCGGAATGGGAATCCCATACTTCTGGGCCAGTAATTTCAATGCCTCGGGAAACTCCACATGGTCCCGCTTCATCACAAAAGAAAATACGTCCCCGCCTGCTCCGCAGCCAAAGCAGTGAAACAGCCCCTTGGCCGGGTCCACGGTAAAGGACGGTGTTTTCTCCCCATGAAAAGGACAGCAGCCCCAATAGCGGCTGCCCTTGCGCTTCAAATTGACGGTTTCAGAAACAATGGATACCAAATCCGCTGCCTGCCGTACCTGCTCTTTGAAATTGGCGTATTTCTCTTTCATGTCATCCATGCAGTGTTCATCCTTTTTTCCACGATAATATATGTATTCGACAAAAAAAAAGGATTTCCTTCTTTTTACAAGGAAACCCTTTTTTCTGACATTTTCACTTTTCGTTGGCTTAATAGTCGTAGCCAAACCGCTTCCGCAGATATTCCAAAATCAGGCTGGCCGTTTCTTCAATAGCCCGGTTGGACACATTGATTACCATGCAGTGGAGCCGCTGCATAATGGCCCGGGCGTAGTCCAGTTCTTCCTGGATCCGGCGCAGGTCGGCATAATTGGCTCCGTCCGTTAGCCCCATGGCCTTGAGCCGTGCTATGCGGATTTCGTTGAGCTTATGGGGATCAATCAGAAGCCCGATAATCCGATTGGAGGGCACCTTGAACAGTTCCTCCGGCGGCGGAATCTCCGGCACCAGGGGCACGTTGGCTACCTTCAGCTGCTTGTTGGCCAGGTACATGGAAAGCGGCGTCTTGGACGTCCGGGATACCCCGATAATAACCAGGTCAGCCTTGGCCAAGCCCCAGGGATTTTTCCCATCATCGTACTTGATGGCAAATTCCACAGCGGCCACCCGTTTGAAATACTCGTGGTCCAAAGCGTGAATCAGCCCCGGCTGGTTCTTGGGCAGGAGGCCGGAGGTCTTTTCAATGGCCTTCAGCACCGGCCCCAGGATATCCACCACTTCCACATCCAGCTCCATAGCTTTTTGGGCAATGGCTTCCCGCATTTCCGGAGAAACCATGGTATAGCATACAATGGCATTCTGTTCCTTGGCTTCCGCCAGGATTTTCTCAATCTGTTCCGTGCTCTTGACGTAAGGAACCCGGATGATGTCAAACTTTTCCTGCACAAATTGGCTGGTGGTGGCGCGCACCACCGATTCTGACGTTTCTCCAATGGAGTCAGAAATTGCGTAGATAATCGGTGCCTTAGCTATGATAGTTGCCTCCCTTCCCCTCTGCCAGTTCTACCAGCAGACGGGTAAAATTTGTTTTGCTGACCCGGCCAATCAACTGCAGCCGCTTGGGGTCCTCTTCCACTTTCCGAACTACCGGCAAACAGTCGATTTCGTGGTCCATAAGCCGCCGGGCCGCCTGGGCCGCCGGTTCTTCCGGATCGGCACAAATCATTTTGCTCAGCGGGGTCATGACCATGGCAATGGGCATATGGCTTAGGTCGGAGCCTGCATTCAGGGCTGCCTTCAGCAAATCCTTCCGGGAAACCACCCCGTAAAGCAGCCCGTCCGGAGGCTCCACCACAAACACCGTGCCCACGTCTTCCAGAAACATGGTCAGCACCGCATCGTAAGCGCTTTTGTCGCTGCCGATAACAATGGGCACCGACTTGATATCCTCCACGGTAATGGAGGACAGTTCCTCCTGAAGCATACCCAGGGTGTTCTTTCCCGTATAGAAATACCCCACCCGGGGCCGGGCATCCAAAATGCCGCTCATGGTCAAAATGGCCAGATCGGACCGCAGGGCAGCCCTGCTCAGGCCCAGTTCCCGGGCAATGGTTTCCCCTGCCACCGGTCCAGTTTGTCGTACGATTTCTGCTATCTTCTTTTGCCGCTCACTAAGAGGCATGGGGGCTCATCTCCTTTTTCCGGCCCTGCCGTCTGGCTTTCTATTATAAAGCAAAGCAGGGGCCGCCGCAAATGCTTTTGCCCCTGTTCCGCTTTGACGGAAAGGTCTCAGCTTCCGTCCGCTGTATAGTCGTTGTTACCAGGCCAGTTCTTCCTCGTGGCGGTTCCGGCCCCGTCCCGTCAACTGGTCCAGAATCAAGCGCTGTTCCACCTGGGCCACCATTTTCTTGGTGAACTTCACCGTATCCGGGTTCACGGACATACTGTCAATGCCGCATTGTACCAGGAATTCGGCAAATTCCGGATATACGCTGGGAGCCTGGCCGCAGATGGAAACGGTCTTGCCGTCCTTGTGGGCCACTTCAATCAGGTGACGGACAGCCCGTTTTACTGCCAGGTTCCGTTCGTCAAACAGATGGGCAATGGTATCATTGTCACGGTCGCAGCCCAAGGTCAGCATGGTCAGGTCGTTGGAACCGATGGAGTAGCCGTCCACAAACCGGTTGAATTGGTCAGCCAGGATAATGTTGGCAGGGATTTCTGCCATCAGCCAAACCTTAAAGTCCGGCCCTCTGTGCAGCCCTTCTTCGGCCATGATTTCCACCACTTTTCGGGCTTCGTCCACGGTGCGGCAGAAAGGAATCATTACGTTCAGGTTCTTCAGGCCATATTCTTCCCGGACCTTCCGTACGGCAGCAATTTCCAGCCGGAAGGCGGCGGTGTACTTGGGATCATAGTAACGGGAAGCACCTCTCCAGCCCAGCAAGGCACTGGATTCATGGGGTTCAAATTCTTCGCCGCCTTTCAGATCCCGGTATTCGCTGGACTTAAAGTCGCTGAAGCGCAGGGTAACCGGCCGGGGAGCCATGGCAGCGCAGACCTTCCGGAAGCCTTCAGCCAAGGATTCCACCACTTTTTCCGGATGACCAGTTTTGATTAAATATAAGGGATGTTCATGAATGTAGGTGGTCCAAATGAATTCTTCCCGCATGAGGCCAATACCGTCGCAGGGCAGGGAAGCGTATTTTTCGGCCAAAGCCGGATCACCCAGGTTCATATAGATTTTGGTACCCGTTACCGGGAAGGTTTCCTGGGCCACCACCTGGGGCTGTACCGCAGCCGTAGTAGCCGCTGCCTTCTTCACTTGCAGGTTGCCGGCAAAGACCACCCCGTTGGAAGCGTCCACCGTAACTTCTTCCCCGGTTTTCAGCACTTCCGTGGCGGCCTGGCCCCGGCTCTTGGTACCTACAATACAGGGAATCCCTAGTTCCCGGCTGACAATGGAAGCGTGGCAGGTCATGCCGCCGCTGTCGGTCACAATGGCCTGGGCCTTTTTCATGGCCGGTACCCAGTCAGGCGCGGTCATTTCCGTTACCAGGATTTCCCCGTCCTTGAATTCATCAATATCCTTGGGGTCCGCAATCACATGGACCTTGCCGTAGCCCATACCCGGGCTGGAGGGCAGGCCTTTGACCAGAACCTTGGCGTTTTCCCCAGCGTTTTCTTCCTGCACGGCTTCCACCTTCTTTTGTTTGTTTCTCCGGGACCAGACCGTTTCCGGGCGAGCTTGGAGAATCCAGATCTTGCCGTCCCGTTCGTCAATGCCCCATTCCATATCCATATAGCAGCCGTAATGGGCTTCGATTTTCTTGGCGTACCCGGCCAGTTCCAAAATCTGGCTGTTGGTCAGGGTCTGCTTCTTCCGGTCCGCTTCCGGCACCGGCACTTCTTCACAGTCCCCACCCTTTTTGCGGATCAGCATTACGTCCTGTTCATTGACCGTAGCGGACAGGATTTTCATATCAGCTTTGGACACAATGTAGCTGTCGGGGGTAACGGTACCGCCCACTACGTATTCGCCCAGGCCATAGGCCCCTTCAATCATGATATTCTTGTCGTCCCCGTTGGCCACATTTACCGTAAACATTACGCCAGCAGCCTTGGAGAAGACCATCATTTGGATAACTGCGGACAGTGCCAGGGACAGATGGTCAAAGCCCTGTTTTTCCCGGTAGTACACAGCCCGGTCCGTAAAGCAGGAAGCGTAGCATTCCTTTACCTTGGCAGTCACCCGGTCGGCACCCTGGATGTTCAGGTAGGTATCCTGCTGGCCGGCAAAGCTGGCGTCAGGCAGGTCTTCTGCGGTCGCACTGGAACGCACGGCTACGTAGGGATCCTGTTCCCCCATTTTGTCCGCCAGTTCCTGATAGGCCTTGCGGATGGCTTCCTGTAAATCCTGGGGCATTTCCTGTTCCATAATGGCTGCCCGGACCTGGCCGCAGATACGGCTCAGCTGGTCGCTGTTTTCCACATCGGTGAGCCCAGCCAGCAGGGTGCGGATCTTTTCATCCAGCCCAGTGGATTTCATAAAATAGCGGTAGGCATAAGCCGTAGTTGCGAACCCATAGGGAACGGGTACATCCGTTTTGGAAGTCATTTCCCCCAAAGAAGAAGATTTGCCGCCGACAATGTCCACGTCTTTTCTTTCGAGCTGCTCAAACCACAACAGATATTCTTTAGATTTGTCCATTTTCTACTCCTTTACCCCACGCTATTGCGTTGTTTATCTTTAATATAGTGTATACTATATCACCATCATGCGTCATATTCAAGTAGTACCCGCCAAAAATACCGCAAGATTTCTTTGTACCTGTCCCAAAAACAGCAAAAAAATACCTGGCAGACTTTAGGTCTGTCAGGTAGGTTTCACAGGGTCAGCTGGTGCAGCGTTTGGCCGCCCAGTTCTTTCCAGATGGCAGTGCTGCCGTCCAGAAGCAGGTACCCCTGGGTGCTGCCGCCCTTGGGCAGGGACACGGACCCAGGATTCAGGTACAGGTTGTTCTGGCCAAAAGGTACCCAGGCCGGTACATGGGTATGGCCATGGAGCAGCACGTCCCCGGGCTGCAGGGGCGGCAAATGTTCCAGGTTATAGTGGTGGCCGTGGGTAGCAAAAATCAGACGGCCACCGGCTTCCAAAAGGGCATAGTCTGCCAAGATGGGAAAGTGCAGCACCAGCTGGTCCACTTCCGCGTCGCAATTGCCCCGGACGCAGAAAATATGCTGCCGGATGCCATTTAACAAATCAATGACCCGCTTGGGAGCATATTCCCTGGGCAGGTCATTCCGAGGGCCGTGGTACAGGATATCTCCCAGGAGCACCAGCCGGTCCGCCTGCTCCCGGGCAAAGTCCTGGAGCAGCCGGGCACAGTAATAGGCGGAGCCATGAATATCCGAAGCAATCAGGTATTTCATGAATTATTTTTTCACCGCCGTCAGTTCCGGTTTCTGGAAGGCTTTGCCCACCGTTTCCCAGGCTACCAGATAGGTGTGGTTGGCCGGATCGTAAACCAACGGCCGCAGCTTGGCCGGGTCAATCACCCCATCCGTCAGGACGCTTTCGTCAGCGCTGACGTTGACAATTTCCCCTACCAGCCGTTCGCTTTCCTCATCGTAGGACAGGACCTTGCATTCCAGGGCCATGGGCAGTTCCTGGAACAAGGGTGCGTTCACCAGGGTGGATTTTACCGGCGTCAAGCCAGCTTGGGCCACCTTGTCCGGCACCTTATTGCCAGAAACCACGCCTACATGATCGCAGGCCTTGAGCTGGGCTTCCACGGCAATACTTACCGTGAAGGCGCCTGTAGCCTTCAGATTGGCTACCGTCTTATGGGTCCGGGCCAGGCAGAAGGAAATCTCCTGGTCATTGCTGATACCGCCCCAGGCCGCATTCATGGCGTCAGGCGTGCCCTTTTCATCATAGGTGCCGATGATGTATACCGGCAGCGGATAGCTTAACGGTTTTGCTCCAAAACTTTTACGCATAAAACTCACTCTCCTTAACCTTTATATTATACCATTTCACAAGTGTTTCCTTAACAAAAAGAGAAAATAGGGAGCGCCCAAAAGGGACGTAATCACCCCTACCCGCACTTCCGTCCCCGGTACCACAAGCCGGCCCAGACTGTCACAGAAAGTAAGCAGCCCGGCCCCGCCCAGGGCGCTTAGGGGCAGGAGGAAACGGTGGTCGGGCCCCAGCTGCAGCCGCAGGATATGGGGCACCATAAGCCCGATAAAACCGATATTGCCCCCGGCGCATACGGCCAGCCCCAGCAGCAGGGAAACCACGGCCAAAAGACCATTGCGCCACCGGCCGGCATCCATGCCCACAGCCAGGGCTTGTTCCTCCCCCAGGCTAAGGACGTTTAGCTGCCGGCCCCACAGGCACAGCAGAAGCAGTACGGCAAAAAGAGGCGGCAAAATCCAGTGGACCTGCTGCCAGGTGCCGGAAGAAAGGCCCCCCAGGGTCCAGAAAAAATACTGGCGAAGCACCGGTTCAGGCGCAAAGGAAAGCAGGCCCGCCGTAAGGGCCCCGCAAAACAGGCTCACTGCCGCCCCAGCCAGCAGCAGCCGGACACTTTGGCCGCTGCCGCCCCGCCGGCCCAGAGCCCCCACGGTACCGGAAGCCAAAAGGGCTCCCAAAAACGCCCCCAGCGGGAGAAACAGATACTGTTTTTGGGGCAGTCCCAAAAGGAGTACCGCCACCGCCCCCAGGGCGCCGCCTCCAGACACCCCCAGCAGGCCGGGGTCCGCCAGGGGATTGCCGAAAATGCCCTGGAGCACCGCTCCGGACACGGCCAGGGCGCTGCCTGCCCCCAAGCCCAAAAGCAGCCGGGGAAGCCGCAGGTTCCATAACACATTTTCTTCCAGAGGGGTCAGCTTCCCCAAAAAGAAATGGACCGGAGATACCCCTACCAAGCCTGCAAAAAGCGAAAACAGACAGGCTGCCAGAAGCATAAGCAGCAGCAATAGTAAGCCTTTCTTCCGTTTCTGGTGCACGGCTGGCCTCCTTTCAGATACAAAAAAAGACGCCTTGGAAACCGATTCCACAGCGTCAATCTATATAACTATAAGTGAAGTTCTCAATTGCGGGAATTCCACGTGCTTTCGTGGTAGCGCCAACGAGAATTGAACTCGTGATTTCGCCTTGAGAGGGCGACGTCTTAGCCTCTTGACCATGGCGCCAGATAAAAAAATGGCTCCGGGACTAGGGCTCGAACCCAGACTAGAAGATCCAGAATCTCCTGTGCTACCATTACACCATCCCGGAGTAAATCTACCTCATCGGTAGTACTGTTATAGTATAGAGTTTTCCTGAAAAAAATGCAAGTACTTTTTACAACTTTTTTTCATTTTTTTCTCCGGTCAGTCCAAAAGCTTGATCGGGCGAAAATCCAAATAGTCCCCGGATACCAAATGGTACTGGATGCCATGGTAGTCCCCCAAATGGCTGTCGTGGAACTGTTCCTTCCCGTGGCAGTGGGAATACACCACCTGCTCCACCCCATTCTCCTCGGCCAGCTGGGTGAAGATGCTGTCCTGCTGAAGAATATTGGTGGGCGGATAATGAAGGAACATAATGAACTTGTGATACCCGGCCTTTTTGGCCGCCGCAAAAGAGATTTCCAACCGCCGGGCTTCCCGGACCACCAGTTTTTCTGCGTGCGCCGCCTTTTCCTGGTCCCAGCCCATAATCCGGCCGTACCGGTCCAAATAGAAGGGTCCTTCAAAGGTAAACCCCTTGGTCCCTACCAGGGCATAATCCCCGTAGGCATAAAAATTGTTTTGGAGGAAGGAAAGCCGGCCCTGGAACAGGGCATTGAGCTTTCCGGTTTTGGCCGTGTCCCAGAACATATCGTGGTTGCCCCGCAGCAGAATTTTCCGGCCGGGCAGGGCTTCAATAAAGGCCAGGTCCTTGGTGCACTGGTTCAGCTTGCGCCCCCAGGAATGATCCCCGGTCAGCACCAGGGTATCCTCCGGTTTAACCAATTCCCGGCAGTTCCGGGCAATTTTTTCTTCATGGTGCTTCCAGACCGGTCCCAAAGAATCCATGGATTTCCCTTTCACCTGAAAGGCCAAATGCAGATCTCCCAAGGCATACAGAGCCATTTTATTCTCCTTTCCCGAAAGCACCTAGGCGCTCCCGCCAGCAGCCGTTTATGATACTATTCGCCCTTTTATGCCAAATTCCTTTAGACAAAAGGGCCGCACCCCAGGAGGCAAAACCTGGCGTGCGGCACTGTATGTTTCTCTTGGGGAAAAGCTTCCGCTCATGGCATTGGCGCGTACTAATTACCCGATGAGATAACACCAAAGAGGAATGGTCACCATGGAAAGCAGGGTGGACAAAATCACCACCTGGGTGGCAAAGGGAGCATCGCTGTGGTACTGGGCAGCGAAGATAGCTGCTGTGGCCCCAGCCGGCATCCCGGTCATCATGACGCCCACCCCGGTACCCAGGGCATCCAGGCCTGCAACCCTGCAAATCAGCCAGGACAGGGCGGGCAGCACCCCCAGCCGCAGAAAGCTGAACAGGAAGCTGTCCCGGTTAAAAATGGACTTCAAAGGCACATCGGCCAGAATGGTCCCAATAATAAACATGGTCAGGGCGGCGTTGCAGTTTCCAATATAGCCCACCGTAAGCTGGAGAAAGCCTGGCAGCTGCCAGCCAGTCACCATGAGAAGCATGCCCAGGTAAATAGCCACCAGACAGGGATGGGTCAGGACTTTTTTCAGCACCTGCTTCCGGTCCGTGTGCTGACCGGCGATAAAGTAGGACGTACCCACGGACCACATGATGATCCGCATGGGAATCAGGTACACAGAGGCGTACAGCAGGCCCAGGGGGCCATAAACCCCTTCTGCTACCGGATTTCCCAAAAAGCCCCCATTGGACACAATGGTGCAGTACTGAAGCACCTTTTTCCGCTGGAGGGCAAAGCGGTTGTACAAGAACTGGTTCAGTACCAGATACAGCAGCTGCATCAAAAACCCAGCCAAAAGGATTTTTCCCGCCGTGGCCAGGACATCATCTCCCAGGGGCGCCAAACAGGACTTCAGAATATTAAAGGGAATCACCACATCCACGCACAGGGCAGTCAGGCTTTTGATGCCAGGAGCATCCAAAATGCCCCAGCGTTTCAGCCCCAGCCCCAATAGAATCATCAGAAACAGGGTAAGCTGCAAATTGGCCAGCCGCAGCAGTTCCATAGCCATTCCCTACTTTCTTCGCAAATTTATTGTAGCAGAAAAACATACCATTTCCTAACTGTATTTTTGCGTATATAATACAGGATATAACCTGTATTATAGGAGGCAGTCATGAACTTTACCCATATTCAGGATTTTCTCATCATATACCGGGAACGGAGTATCTCCCGGGCAGCGGAAAAGCTCCACGTAACCCAGCAGACCCTTAGCGGCCGGCTTGGGTACTTGGAAAAGGAACTGGGGACGCCCCTGTTTGTACGGCACGTGCCCCTGGAGCTTACCTATGGCGGGCGTGTGTTTCTGGGGTATGCCCGTTCCCTTCAGGAAACGTACGAAGCCCTCCAAAAGGAATTCCAGGACCTGACTGGCCAGGAAAAAGGCTGCCTGCGCCTGGGCATTGCCTATACCCGGGGGCGGATTCTCCTGCCGCCCATTCTTCAGGCCTTCCAGAAAAAATATCCCGCCGTGACGTTGGAGATTACAGAAGATACCAATGAAGCCTTGGTGAAAAGACTGCAAAAAGGAGAAACAGACCTGATTATCGCCCATCTGCCAGGAAGTATCCCCGGTCTTGCGGCACGGCCCTTTTACCAGGAAAAAGTTCTGCTGCTTCTGCCCAAATCGCTGCTGGCCAAAACCTATGGGGCGGAAGCGGTACAGCGGCTGACCCAGCTTGAACAGACCCAGGATCCCCGGCTGGTAAAAGAGTGCCCTTTTTTGCTGAATTATCCGGACGATATAGCCGCCTCACTGGCCCTGGCCTACCTGAACAAGCTGCGTTTTACCCCCAAGGTCCAGACCCAGTCCCACAACATGGAACTGCTGCTGGAGCTCTGCGTCCAAGGGGCCGGCTGCTGCTTCTGCCCGGACAATTTGGCCCGTGGCTTCCTGACCCCGGCCCAGCAGGACCAATTGTTTTTTATAGACCTGGGCCCCGCCCTTACCTGTTCCCTGGATTTTGTCTGGCAGGACCAGGCCTACCAATGGTCCATGCTGGAGCGGTTTAGGGAAACAGCTCAGGAAGTGTACCCTCCGCTACCCTAAAAAGAACCGCAGTATTTCCCCTGAAAAAGAGAAATACTGCGGTTTTGTCTTTGCTTTAGTGGTCGGACTTCAGCCCTGCCCCACACATGGTAATCAGGCAGTCCGGCGTAGGACCGTATTGCTTGCAGTAGGCTTCGTAGGCTGCCAGGTTCGCTGCGGTGGTATGCTCGCAGTAGATGCCCTGCCGGGCCAGTTTCTCCCGGGCAGGCAGGATTCCCGCCTCCGGAGCGGCCACAAAACGGATGTGGTATTTTTGGGCAGCCTGGAGGATTTCCTTCCCCCGCCGGGGCTGGCCAATGGCAATGCCCTCAGCCAGGGTAGGCTCCGGCACCAGCTGGACCGGTTCCTGGGCGCCGGTTTCCGCCGCCTTTAGCAGGGGGGCGCAGTTTTCGCTTTGGACGGCAATAATCTGGGGCATATGGGAAATGCAGCCGCTTTTCAGCAGATGTTCCAGCCCCCGGATTACCCCCAAAAACAAGGTGCCATTTCCCACGGGCACCACCAGGTTTTCCGGAATCCGGTGCAGCTGTTCATAGGTTTCGTAAATATAGGTTTTGGTGCCTTCGTAGAAGAAGGGATTGTACACATGGTTGGCATAGTACACCCCTTCCCGAGCCACCTTTTCCCGGCACACCTGGGCGCAGTGGTCCCGGGAGCCGGGCACCACGTTGACCTTGGCCCCATGGGCCCGAATCATGGTAATTTTCTTGGGAGACGTGCCTTCCGGGACAAAAATCTCGCAGGCAATACCGGCCCGGCCGCAATAGGCTGCCACCGCATTGCCGGCGTTGCCGCTGGAATCCTGAACCACCCGGTCCACTCCCAGAGCCTTGCAGTGGGCCACCAAAACGGCTGCGCCCCGGTCCTTAAAAGACAGGGTGGGCATGAAATAATCCATCTTCAGGAGAATGTCCTGGTTAAAGGGTACAATGGGGCTTAGCCCCTCTCCCAGGGTAATGCTCCGCCAGGTATCGTCCTCCAGGGCCATGAACTGATGGTACCGGAACTGGTTCCACTGTTCCCGGTCAATGGCTTCCAGAGAAAAATCCGGCAGCTCTGCTTCCAGCTCCCACAGCCCGCCGCAGTCACAGCAGGGTTTCAACGTAGTTATCGGTTCTCTTTTGCCGCAGGCCGTACATACAAATTCCATGTTTCTGCCTCCTTGGGATGCCCCATGATGCTTCTTGCCAAGCCAAAAGTCTGTTCTCTTACGTTATACGGAAAACCGGAAAATTTGTCAAATAAATAAGCTCCCGCTTTGGCTAAGCCAAAAACAGGAGCTAACTGGGACAGCTTATAAAGTTACGATTTCCCCATCTTCCGGCATCACATAATTGCTGACGCCCCGAGTAGCCAAACGGCCCCGCAGGGTGTGCCGAGTCAAGGAAGCATGGGCCACATTGTCCATATGGGTTACAAAAATTTTTGCCTTAGGAGCTGCTGCCCGGACACAGGCCACATCTTCATCGTTCATGATCAGGCGCCCACACTCCACCAGTTCAGCCGCACAGGCATTTACCGTCACCACCTGGGGCTGGAATTTTGCCAGGGTTTCCTGCACGCCGGAAAACCAAACCGTATCCCCGGTCACATATAGGGTCTTTTCCCCAGGTGCCTGGAATACTACCCCGCAGGAATTACCGCAGGGAACCACCGTCCCATGCCGGGCTGGGGTCTTGGTCAGGGTAACCCCTTGAAATTCGCTGCCCTCGGGCGTCAAAACCCGAACATCTTGGAAACCGGACCGGCGGAAAATCTCCTGGTCTTCTTGGTTTTGAACGAACACCGGAATTTCCTTATGCAGGCTTTTCCCTACCGTACCATCAGCCGCTACATCCACATGATCGGGGTGTACATGGGTCACAATATAGGCATCCACACCCTGGAGAATCTGCTCTACTGGTTCCGGCAGATTGTAGATGGGCATGGGCAGCTGTTCCTTCACCGGATCAGGCACAGAGAACGGATGACCTGGCAATTCGCCCAAGGTTCCCATTTCCCCCTTAGGCTGCAGCCAGGGATCCAGCAAAAAGGTCACTTTCCCGTAATGAATTTTATTGGCAGCGTTTCTGATCTGTTGAATTTTCAGCATGCGCATTTCCTCCTTTTCGTTTCTGTCTTTATTGTAGGTGGAAACACCCTCGAAAAAAAACAGAATTTTCTCTGCTTGCCGCAACCATTTAGATGCGGTACAATCAGCAAGAAGGGAGGTTTTCCCATGAATCAAAAACAACTGCGCTATTTTTGGGAAGTATACCAAACCTGTAATATCCAGCAGGCGGCAGACAAACTCCATATCAGCCGGCAGGGCGTCAGCAAAACCCTGCGCCAGCTGGAGCAGGAATTGGGACAGCCCTTATTTTTGCGTACAGCCCAGGGCCTGGAACCCACGGACTTTGCAGCAGGCCTGCTGCCCCATGCCCGAAGGCTGCTGGACGAATATGCCTATATTGAAGGCATGAACAGTCTGGCTGGCCAGAAACAAAATCTGGTTACGGTTTATGCCTTGGATCACGTGCTGGCCTATCTATCTGCTGACTTCTTGTTGGACTTCAAAAAAGCCTATCCGGCCATCATCCCCAGCCTGGTAGAGTGTACGGACGAAGCCGCCCTAAATGGCCTATTGACCCAGGATTGTGACCTGGCTCTGGTGACCGGTCCCTTGGATCCGTCCCAGTTTACAGCAGAACCCCTGTTTTTTTCCCGGTACTGCATCCAACTGCGCCGGGACCATCCCCTGGCTGCCCAAAAGGAAATCACTTTCCAGGACTTGGCAGGGCTGCCCCTCATCAGTAAAGGCCGGGCCTATCGCTGCTTCCGAGAGCATATGAACCGGGATATGCTGCTTCCAGGGCTTACGGTGAACATTCTGGCTGAAACCACGGACTCCACCGTGGTCCAAGACCTGATTCTGAAAGGGAATGGTATTAATTTATCTTATGATTACATTGCCTGCCTGCAATCCCACCCGGATATTGTGCTTCGCACCCTCTCGGTTCCCGAACAGGGTCAGGAAATTTACCTGGCAGCCCTGCGGAACGCCCTGCCGACCAAAGCAATTCGCCATTTTCGGGAGTTTTTGCTGGCTTGGATTCCCCAACAGGGAAAAGCAAAGATCACTTGGCCAAGAGAGTAAGATTTATTTTTTTTATAGTGACTTTTAAGAAAATTTGACAGAATTGAATTAATATTTGTGATTCTTGCCTCTACGGATTATAATAAAAAGGAATAAGTCCGTTGGAGCCCCCATTGACCAACGGTACAAACCAGGGAGGCATTATGAAACTACACCAATTGCAATATTTCCGCGAAGTCTGCCGACAGCACAGCATTACCAAAGCTGCCGAAGTGCTTCATATTTCCCAGCCCGCGGTGTCCGCATCCATCCGGGAACTGGAAGATGAATTTGGCCTGATGCTGTTCAACCGTTCCCGAAAGAATCTGATTCTCACCAAGGAAGGCTCCTACTTTCTCTTGGAAGTGGAAGATCTGCTGCGCAAGGCAGAACAGATTGGGGAGGATATGAACCGGCTGAAGAAGAAATCTACGGACATCCGGCTGGGTCTGCCGCCCATGATTGGAGCCCTGTCCGTTCCCCTTTTGGCGTCCTTTTCCAAGGAATATCCGGACATCCAGATTGAGCTCACTTCCAGCAGTTCCCTGAGCCTGCGCCGGGCCCTCCAGGAAGAACGCCTGGATGTGATTATCGTCAACGGAGCCGATCCGGACGGGGACAATCCGGAATGCATTCCCCTGCGCCGCAGCGAGATTGTCTACTGCGTGAATCCCCGGCATCCCTTTGCCCAGGAAAAGACGCTGCCGTTAGTGAAAACGGCCCTGGAGCCCTTGGTCGAAATCAAGGAAAGCTTCCATTTCCGGGAGCAGATTCTCCAGCAGTACCAGGAAGCAGGCTGTACCCCCCGGCTGCTGTGGACCACGGACCAGCTGTATACCAAGATTCAGATTATCAAATCCGGCATGGCCAATGGTTTCCTGTACCGGGAAATTGCCGAAAAAGAACCGGACCTGGTACCCATTTCCCTGGATCCCCCCATGCTCTACGATATTGAAATGATTTGGCGGAAGAACACCGCAGCCTATGACAGCGTCAATGCCTTCCTGACCTATGCCAAGGAGCATTTTTAAGGCTGGCTGGCCCCTAATTACGGTTATCACAAAAGCCCTGCAGCAACGCTGCAGGGCTTTCTCTATATAGGGAAAAGACCTTCTGCTGGGGTGGCAGAAGGTCTTTTCTGAAAGGAAGTTGTTTATGATGATTTGATGGGGAAGATGTAACAAGGAGGGGTGATCCCTGTTACGTGAATTAGTATACTGAAATACTATGGCAAAGCAAGGGCGAATCCTTGAAAAAAATGTGAATCTGACTGTTTAGTCAGCAAGGCCAAAGTACTCGTATACGGACTGGATTTGGCTTTGGGCATTTTCCGGACTGAGCCCGGCCCGCTCACTCATCAGCAGCAGGCCCTTTAGCTGGGTCTTCAGGAAAACATTGAACTTAGCCTTGTCCAGGGATAGATTATCCCCTTCCAGCTTATCCGACATACAATTCAGCATCACCAAGAGCTTCAGGGTTTCCCCTTCCTTTTCGGCCAGGTAGAACAGATAGGGGAAAGTGTCCCCCAACTGCCGCACAAAGGCCACTGCCTGGGGATTTTCCCACAGATAGGGGCCGCAGTCTGCCTGGAAGGACAGGGACCATTTGCCGCAGAACTTCCGGGCGTACTCCACCTGGCTGCCCACATAGGCCAGCAGCTCCCCATACCGGTCCGTGCCCTGAGGCGCCGCAAGCTCTGCCTGGGAAACCTGGAACCGGATAAACGGCTGCCGGTCCAAATATGCTTTCATTTGTGCTTCTTCCATTCTGCAACCCTCACTTTTCTTTAATCATAACCATCCATTGTCCCGGCAGTTTCACCTTTTTCCAAACTCCGGGCCAATCCACTTCTACCTTATTCTTGATTTTCTTGGTTTTGGTATCCACCAGCACCACAGCCTGGGACTTGTCCTTTACCTGGGAGAAGGTGGTCCAGGGCATGATGTTTTTGGCTGACCAGCTGCCTTCTTTGGGGGCAAAATCCGCTGCTTCGTCATCAGGAACCAGCATGACCATTTCCCGGCCAGTGTAGAAGACGCCGCTGGTAGGATAGCCGCCGCCCCGGACGTAGATGGGGACATTTTCCGGCACATATTGGCTGATAAATTGGGCGGAAGGCTTGCCGCTCACATCATACATCAGAGGTTTAGCCAACAGTTCCAAAATGCAGCAGTGGAACACGATGGTCAGCATGATGACCGTGGTCCAAACTTCCTGATTGCTCTTGCCACGGTATTTATGAACGCCCAGCACCACCATGCAGGCACAGTAGATCAGCATGAAGAAAAATACGTTCCGGCTGCCCGGCACCACGCCTGGAGCCAGCTTGGGCAGCTGATAGGCGGCCACGGACAGGGCTCCGTAAAACAACACGTTGCCCAGGAGCATCCATTTCATGGTCAGGCTTCTGCCCTTTTTCACGATGTAGGAACCTGTAAGCAGGCACAGGGGCAGCAGCAAAGGATAGGTATAGGTAATGTACTTGGTGGCCATGCATTGGAAGAACACAAAAATGGTCACCATCCAGATGAGCAGGAAGCCTTCCTTGGCGGCTGGCTTCACCCAATGGCCCTGTTTGCGCAGCAGGTTCCACAGCATGCCGGGCACAAAGCCCACCCAGGCATAGGCGTTCAAAAGGTTCACTGCCGTATAGTAATAAATCACATTATCCCGGGGATGTTCCGACACAGTGGCCCGCAAAAAGTTATGGGTACCAATGAAACTGGCCAGAAAATCTGGATGATAATGGATCATGGCCACATACCAGGGAGCGGTTACCAATAGAAACAGCAAAATGCCAGAAGGCAGCTTGGCCCGCTGGAGGCATTTGGCATCTCGCCGCCACAGCAGGAACAGCACAATAATCAGCCCCGGCATCAAAAAGCCGATGGGGCCTTTGGTCAAGGTTGCCAGCCCAGCGAGCAGGTAGGTGCCGTAGTAATAACTTTTTTCCTTGGTGCTGTAGCCCAGGTAGAAGAACACCAGCGCCCCGTTCAAAAACAGGAACAGCATGCCATCGGTAAGGACGGACTTGGAAATGGTAAAGAATTCCAAAGTCATCATCAGAAGCAGCCCGCTCATAAAGGCGGTTTCTTCTGAATACAGCTTTTTCCCGGCCCAAACCGTCAGTCCTAGGCCTCCCAAGCCAAACAGGGATGGGAAAAACCGGGCGCCGAACTCGCTGAACCCGAAAATCTTAAAGCCCAGGGCAATCATCCAGTAGGAAAAAACCGGTTTGTCGAACCAGTACCGGCCGTAAATCTGAGGAGAAAGATAATCCCCGCTGAGCACCATTTCCTTGGCCGTCAGGGCATAATTTCCTTCAACGCTGTCCGTTAAAGGCAGGGAGCCATTGAGAAAGAAAAGCAGAAAAATGGCCGCTGCCCAAAAACAGATCCAGTATTTTTTTTTCATCAGGTTAGTACCTCCAAATCATAACTGCTGTACAATATCATACCTTACCATATTCAACGGGGAATGACAATGAAAACTCCGGTGAATAATAGGCAAATTGCCTTCTTGCGCCCCTGGGCATAAAAAAAAGCCCTTGTAGAACAAGGGCCAAATGAGGGGCATCTTTAACTTACGAGTGCATTATACCACCTTTGTATACAATGTGCAATATGTTTTCTGTTTTTTCTTTTTATTCTCTTATTTCTCATAGTCCCGGCCCAGATAGATGATCATATCCCCTGTTGCCGGACTGACGGAGCCCCGCAGCAGCTGGTAGGCAAAAGGCAGGCTCTGGGCCCGGCTGGCCGCCAGGGAGCTGGACGCATTGATCAGCACCTGGGTGTGGTCCACGGGGCTGCCCGTACTGGTGCTCACCACCGTAAAACCGGCGCTGCGCACCTCTTCAGCGGCCCGTTCCCCATTCTGGGGCTTCTCGCTGCAATTGACAATGGATACCCGCAGGGGCTGCCGTACCGGCTGGGGCGGCATACCCACCGGTTCCTGGGGCTTGTCATTTTCCGTACTAGGGGAAACCGCAGGGGTTTCCTTGCTTTCCTGTTCCATTTTCCTTGTCCGTTCCACCGCCTGTTTCATGGCTTCCGTCTTGATTGGCAGCTGCTGCTTCCCATCAGCCCCAGCAGCTGCGCTGTTGGTACCCAGCAATTCGTCATATTCCCGCTTGGCGGCAAGAGCCTTTTGGCGGTAGGTCTCCGTGGCCTGGACCCCGGACAGCAGAGCCAGCTGCTGCCGCAGGGCTGTCATATTGGGAATCCAGTAGCTGATATCATCCAGGTAGGCCGGACTCCCCTGGACCATGGCCGTTTCCAGCCGGGAGGTACCCGACACGTTCTTGGTAAAGGTTACCAGGAGGGACAGCAGATCCCCGGCGGACAGATCCGTTTCCACACTTTTGTACAGGGCTTGGGCAATTTCCGGAGCCTTGGTCACCAGATTGGTGCCCCGCAGCTTGGCAAAAATGGCCTGCATAAACTTCTGCTGCCGGCGTACCCGGCCAATATCCCCTTCCTCGTCCCGGTAACGCACGTATTGGATAGCTGTGGTACCATCCATATGCTGGCGGCCGGGCTGGAGGTTAATCACCAGCCCGCCGTTGTCATCGTAGGGGTCCTGGTACTGCATGGGCTTTTCCACATCAATATCCACTCCGCCAATGGCATTGACCAGGTCCACAAAGCCCCGAAAATCCACCAAAAGATAGTTGTTGATGGGAATACCCAAAAAGCCTTCCAGGGTTTTCTGGCTCAGGGCGTGCCCGCCAAAGGCATAGGCATGGTTGACCTTGTCCCAGCCATGACCGGGAATTTTCACCAGGGTATCCCGGGGCACGGAAAGCAGGGAAATCCGGTTTTTCTGGGTGTCCAGCATGGCCACAAACAGGGTATCGGAACGACCCACATCATCGATCCGCCGATCCACCCCCAGCACCATAATATTCCGTTTGCCCTGATACATGGGAACCTGCTCCTTTTTCACCGCTGGGGGCGTCAAGGCATAAATCAGGCCGGCCGCTGCCAAAACAATGGCGGCAAGAAGGGCTGCCAGGCCTTTATATTGGGTAAGTCTTGTGAACATGGAAGCTTCCTCCAAGCATAAATTCTGGTTCCATTATACCCTATTTTTCAGCCCCCGCACAATTGCCCAGGCGCGCAAAAGGCCCTGGGGCCGGCTGCCGCCAGCTTCCAGGGCCCAGCCTAGGCATTTTCCAGGGCTTCCACCATACGCTTCACATACTCCCGCACAGGCGGCACCGCAGCCTTCCCATACTGGGCGCACAGCTTCACAATGGCACTGCCCACAATGGCTCCATCGCTGATGCCTGCCAATTCCCGGGCCTGCTCCGGTGTAGAGATGCCAAAGCCCACGGCCACCGGCTTGTCCGTCACCTGCCGGATCTGTTCTACAATAGGCGCCAGATTGGTGGTAATTTCCTGGCGCACCCCGGTAACCCCCAAAGAGGAAACCAGGTAGATGTACCCCTGGGCAGCTTGGGCAATTTCTTTCACCCGCTGGTGGGAGGTGGGGGCAATCAGGGAAATCAATTCCACCCCGTACTGGGCAGCTACCGGTCCAAAGGTCTCCCGTTCTTCAAAGGGCACGTCGGGAATGATTACCCCGTCCACCCCGCAGTCCCGGCAGTCCTGGAAGAATTTCTCAGCTCCATAGGTAAATACCGGATTGGCGTAGGTCAGGAAAACCAGGGGAATCTGGGTGTGCTTGCGGACCTTGGCTACCAGTTCAAAAAGGTCCCGGGTTTTGACCCCACTGGCCAGGGCCCGGTTATCCGCTTCCTGGATTACCGGCCCTTCCGCCGTAGGATCGGAAAAGGGAATGCCCAGCTCAATAATGCCGGCCCCCGCTTCTTCCATGGCGTAAATCAATTGTTCCGTGGTATCTAAATCCGGATCCCCTGCGGTCACAAAGGGAATAAATACTTTTTTCTGTTTGGCAAATGCAGCGGTAATTCTACTCATGAAGGTCAACCCCCTTATATCTGGCAATGGCAGCCACATCCTTGTCTCCCCGGCCGGAAAGGTTCACCACCAGGAGTTTTTCCTTGGGAAGGGTGGGTGCCAGTTTCATGGCATAGGCAACGGCGTGGGCACTTTCGATGGCCGGAATGATGCCCTCGGTCCGGGACAGGTACTCAAAAGCCTCCACCGCTTCATCGTCGGTGATAGATACGTACTGGGCCCGGCCCTTGTCGTACAGGTCCGCATGCTCCGGTCCAATGCCCGGATAATCCAGGCCGGCAGAAATGGAGTACACCGGGGCAATCTGCCCATCCTGGTCCTGAAGAAAATAGGATTCCATGCCGTGGAAGATACCGGGTTTGCCCCGGGCTATGGTAGCGGCGGTTTCTGCCGTATTCACGCCCCGGCCGGCCGCTTCCACCCCGATAAGCTGTACCTGGGTATCCGGAATGAAATCATAGAACAGGCCCATGGCATTACTGCCACCGCCTACACAGGCCATAAGAATATCCGGCAGCCGGCCTTCCTTTTCCAGCATCTGGGCCTTTACTTCTTCTCCGATGACCTTTTGGAAATCCCGGACCATGGCCGGGTAAGGGTGGGGGCCCATAACAGAGCCCAGCACGTAGAAGGTATCCTCTACCCGTGCGCTCCATTCCCGCATGGCCTCGCTGACTGCATCCTTCAGGGTGCCGGTGCCCGTAGTTACAGGCACCACCTTGGCGCCCAAAAGCTCCATTCGGTAAACATTCAGGGCCTGGCGGATAGTATCTTCCTTGCCCATGTATACCACACATTCCATGCCCATCAGGGCAGCCACCGTAGCAGCTGCCACCCCGTGCTGGCCGGCCCCAGTTTCTGCAATGATCCGTTTTTTGCCCATTTTCTTAGCCAGAAGGCACTGGCCCAGCACATTGTTGATTTTGTGGGCCCCAGTATGGTTCAAATCTTCCCGTTTCAGGTAAATGGTGGCGCCCCCCAGATCCTGGCTCATTTTCTCTGCCTTGTACAGCAGGCTGGGCCGATTGGCGTAGTCATGGTACAAGGTTTGGAGTTCTGCCAAAAATTCCGGGTCGTTCTTATATTGTTCGTAAGCCCGTTCCAGTTCCTGGACTGCATTCATCAGGGTTTCCGGTACGTATTGGCCGCCGTGCCGGCCGTATCTTCCTTTACTCATTTGAATTCCTCTTTTCTAACCGCATCCACAAAGGACCGGATTTTTTCTAAATTTTTCTTTCCGTCTATTTCTACGCCGCTGCTGGTATCCACGCCCCAGGGGTGGAATTGGGCAATGGCCTCTCCCACATTGGCGGGGGTAAGGCCTCCGGCCAGGAAAAAGGGCCGGGGCAGGCTAAGCTTTTCCAGCAGGCCCGGAGCAATGGTCTTGCCCAGACCGCCATAGCCTTCGGGACTGTAGGCATCCAGCAGAAAATAATCACAGGGATAGGCATCTGCATGCGCCAGGCTTTCGGGGCCCTTTACCCGCAGCACCTTGATAATGGGTACCTGTACCCGCTTTCTCAGAGCCCGGCAGTAGTCCGGGGATTCCTCCCCGTGAAGCTGCACCCCTTGGATAATGCCTTGCTGCACCAGGGCGGCAACCCTTTCCAGGGGCTCCTGTACAAAGACGCCCACTGCCGGAATTTGGGGGTCCAGGGCCTGCCGCAATTGGCGGGCCTGCTCTGAGGTTACCTGCCTGCGGCCCGGGGCAAAGACAAAGCCTGCATAGTCCGGCCGGCAGGCATTCACCATTTGGATAGCTTCCAGGGTACGAAGTCCGCAAAGCTTACACCGGGTCATCTTGTTCTCCTTTTAATTGCCTCAGGGTCCTTCCTGGATTCCCGCTGCGCATCAGCAGCTCCCCTACCAGGACGGCGCTGACCCCGGCCTGTTCCAGTTCCCTGGTCTGAGCCCTTCCTGTAATACCGCTTTCCGCCACAAAGGGCAGTTCCCGGGGAGCCAGCTTCCGCAGCTGGAGGCTGTTGCGTACATTTACCGTGAAATTCTTCAGGTTCCTATTGTTAACGCCCAAAATCCGGGCGCCGGACCCCAGGGCCCGTTCCAGCTCTTTTGCATCGTGGACTTCCACCAGGGCATCTAACCCTAAGTGCTCCGCCAGCTGGCGAAATTCCCGCAGTTCCTCCTCCCCCAGCAGCGCCGCAATAAGCAGCACTGCATCGGCTCCCAGGCATTTGGCCTGGAGGATCTGGTAGGGATCCACCGTGAAATCTTTCCGCAGCAGGGGCAGCTGAACCACCTGCCGGATTTCTTTCAGGTACTGGTCGCTGCCCAGAAACCGGGTCGGTTCCGTCAGCACCGATATGGCTGCCGCACCGGCTTTTTCGTAGGTCCGGGCAATTTCCAGGTAGGGAAAGTTTGGGGCAATCAAGCCCTTGGAAGGGGAAGCCTTTTTCACTTCCGCAATGATCTGCAGGCCCGGCTGGGTAAGTGCCCGGTAAAAGCAGCCGGCCCGTTCCCGGCCCAGGGCTTCGGCCCTGGCCAGGAGTTTTGCTTCGCTTTCTTTTTGGCGCTCTGCGGCCACTCGCTGCCGGGCGGCCTGTGCCAGCTGGTCCAAAATCATGCCTGGGTCAGCTCCACAAAGCGCTGCAGCTTGGCCAGGGCCTTGCCGCTGTCAATGATATCCGCCGCTTCCGCAAGGCAGTCCCGGAGCACCTTTTGCCCTTTGCCCAGGTAAATGCACAGGGCGGAGTTTAACAGCACCGCATCCCGTTTTGGACCCCGGTCCCGGCCGCTTAAAATATCCAGGGTCAGCTGGGCATTTTCTGCTGGGCTGCCGCCCACCAGGTCTTCCTTTTGGCAGCGTTTCAATCCCAACTGGGCCGGATCCAGAAAGAAGCTGTTCATGCGGCCGTCAATGAGCTCACAAAGGGTGGAGGAAGTAGTCAGGGTGGCCTCGTCCAGGCCGTCATGACCATGGACCACCATGGCTCGTTTCACTCCCAGATTGGCCAGCACCTTGGCCATAGGTTCCACCAGGTTTTCGTCGTAAACGCCCAGCAGCTGCATGGTAGCACCAGCCGGGTTGGTCAAGGGCCCAATGATGTTGAACAGGGTCCGCAGCCCCAGCTGCTTGCGCACCGGGCCGGCGTATTTCATGGAAGAATGGTACAGGGGCGCAAACAGGAAGCAGAAGCCCAGCTCCTGCAAAATTGCTTCGCTCCGCTGTCGGGGCACGTCCAACCGGGCGCCCAGGGCTTCCAGGCAATCTGCGGCACCGCATTTGCTGGACACACTGCGGTTCCCATGCTTGGCTACGGGCACCCCGGCAGAGGCAATCACAAAGGCGCTGGTGGTGGAGATGTTGAAGGTATTGGCCCGGTCGCCGCCGGTCCCAACAATATCCAGCACATCCTGTTGGGGCTCCAGCCGTTGGCATTTATCCCGAAGCACCAGGGCACAGGCGGTAATTTCCTCCACCGTTTCCCCCTTCATCCGCATGGCGGTAATGAAGCTGGCAATTTGGGCATCCGTAGCCTGGCCGCTCATAATGGTATCCATAACGCCCCGGGTCTCCTCAAGGCTCAAATCATAGCCATCTGCTGCTTTCAGCAGGGCATTCTGTATTTCCAGCATGTCATTTCCCTCCTTCAATCTGTAAGAAATTCTGGATGATCTGCTTGCCGTCCGGGGTCAGAATGGATTCCGGATGGAACTGCAAACCATACAAATTGTAATCCCGATGCTTCAGCCCCATGATTTCTCCCTGGTCCGTTTCCGCAATTACCAGGAGTTCGTCCGGCAGGGTGGCTTTTTCCACTAGGAGCGAATGGTACCGGGCTGCCGGAATAATAGGTGCCAGCCCCTGGAACAGGGCGGAACCATTGGCAATGTGTACCTGGCTCTGCTTGCCGTGGACCAGCTGGGGTGCCCGAATCACCCGGCCGCCGAAGACTTCTCCCAAGGCTTGGTGCCCCAGGCAGACCCCCAGGATGGGCAGTTCCCCTTTCAGCTCCCGCAGCGCCTCTTCGCAGATACCGGCATCCTCCGGCCGCCCCGGACCCGGGGACAAAATCAGGTGGGTGGGGGCCATTTGGCGGATATCCGCCACAGTCAGGGCATCGTTGCGCACCACTTTTACGTCCGGCTGCAAGGTTCCCACCAATTGGTACAGGTTATAGGTAAAACTATCGTAATTGTCAATCAGTAAAATCATGATTTATTCCTCCGCTGCTGCTTCCAGGGCTGCCCGAATGGCCGCCGACTTGTTCACCGTTTCGGCAAATTCATTTTCCACCTGGGAATCCGCCACAATACCGCCGCCGGCTTGGAAGTACACCCGGCCGCCGTATTTCAGGGCTGTGCGAATGGTAATGCAGATATCCATGTTCCCGGCAAAGTCCAGGTACCCCATGCCGCCTCCGTAGGGGCCCCGCCGCTCCGGTTCCAATGCATCGATGATTTCACAGGCCCTGACCTTGGGCGCTCCGGACAGGGTACCTGCCGGAAAGGCAGCACACAGGGTGTCCACGCAATCCTTGTCCGCCCGGAGGGTTCCCGTTACCTTGCTGGTAAGGTGCATCACATGGGAGAACTTCTTCACCAGCAGGTAATCCGACACCTGGACAGAACCGAATTCCGCCGTTTTGCCCACATCATTCCGGGCCAGGTCCACCAGCATATTGTGCTCGCTGAGCTCTTTGGGATCCTGAAGCAGGTCCTGCTCCAGGGCCTTGTCCTCAGCCTCCGTACGGCCCCTTTTCCGGGTCCCGGCAATGGGCATGGAGGTAATGGTCCGGCCCTTGACCTGAATCAGGGTTTCCGGAGAAGAACCCGCCAGTTCCACTTCCCCGGTGCTGAGCAGCACCATGTACTGGGAAGGATTGGTGGTCCGGAGAATCCGGTACATAGAAAACAGATCCTGGTCGTAGTCTGCGGAAAACCGCTGGGAGTATACCGCCTGGAAAATATCGCCGCAGCGGATATGTTCCTTGATGGTTTCCACATTGCGCCGGTAGGTTTCCTTGCTTTGGTTGCTGGTAATGGGTCCCAGCACCGCTTTCTCAAGCTGGGGCGGTACCACCGGCTGCCGGGTCAAGGCTTCCAGCTTGTCCAATTCTACCTGTGCTTTCTGGTAATTATCTGCCAGGTGGTCAGTTTTAATGGTTACTGCTAAGTACAGTTTTTGTTTGAAACTATCAAAGGCGATGATTTTGTCAAAAAGCATCAGGTCAAAATCTGGGAAGGGTGTGGCCTTTTTCGGATCGAAATGCAGACTGGGTTCACAGTACTGGATAAAATCATAGGAGAAGTATCCCACCAGGCCTCCGGTAAAGGGCGGCAGGTCCGGCAGGGAAGGAATGGCGTATTCCTTCAGCAGCCGGCGGAGTGCCGTCAGGGGATCCTCCGCAAGGGTTTCCACCTGCCCGTTCTCCCCTTCCAGCTGGGCTTTTCCAGCCTTGGCAGTCAGCCGCAGCCGGGGATCACAGCCAATGAAGGAATACCGGCCGGAAGGGTCCTCCTTCTCCAGACTCTCCAACAGAAAGTACCGATTCCGGTCCCTGCGCAGCAGGCTCACCAGCCCAATAGGGGTCAGGGTATCTGCCAGGATTTCCCGTACCACCGGCACCGCCGGATAATTTTTTGCGCTATGTTGTAATTCTTCCAAAGTTTGTTGTTTCATAATGCTCCTCCTCACATGAAAAAACGGATATCCCGTTGGTCAATCCGCCTGGATATCCGTGAAGCCGCAAAGTAAAGTAACAAAAAACACCTGTCCTTCTACAAGGACAGGTGTTATAACCTGCGGTACCACCCCGTATTACAATGCTTTCACATTGTACGCTCAGCAGAATGCCAACACATTCCTCACCAATAACGCAGGTGCTGCGTCGCGGGATACTTTCTTTCGATTTCATCGCGCCCTCAGTGGTCCATTTGCCAGTCTGCCGCTATCCGGTTTCCAGCACCCCGGACTCTCTGTAAGCACATCCTCTGACGTTATCTCCACTTCAATGGTTTCAGTAGTCATTTGAAATTGTGCCCTTAGGATACCACCCTGAGTCCAGGGCTGTCAACAAAAATTCTAAAAAACTTTTTATGCTAAAGGAAATTGTAACATTGAAACAAAACCACCCCATTTTTCTATGGAGTGGTTTTATAAATTTCTTTATTTTTGAGTATTACGCTTTCTAAGCTGCTTTCCGGCCTTACAGCTTCCAGATAAAGGCAGCCAGCTGCTTCAGACCCGGCGCCAGGCTGGTCATATCCAGTTCCTCATGGACCGTATGGAGGCCAGTACCCTTGCTGATGCCAAAAGCCATGGCCGGAATGTGCCGGCTCAGGGGAATGTTGGCATCGGTACTGCCGCAGTCAAAATGGGTGGACAGCCCCTCCCGCTTCCGAATAGCCTGAATCCGGTCATAAATCTCGTTCTCCAAAGCGCCCTCGCTGCAGGGCCGTTCTCCCAAAAGCAGGGTTTCAATCTGCACGTCTTCCCGTCTATGCTGGTCCAGGATGGCCTGGAAGGCCGCATCCAGCTTCAACAGTTCCGTATGGGAAACCGAACGCATATCCACCGTGAATTCCACTTCTTCTGCAATGGAATTTACCGTGGTTCCGCCCTGAATGGTGCCCACATTGTAGGTGGTCTTGGGGTCCTTGGGTACCGTCAGCTGGTAAAATTCCTGGATGATGGCGGACGCCTCTGCAATGGCGTTGGCATTGCCAAACGCCCCGAAGCTGTGCCCTCCGGGGGTCACCACATGAACCGCATAACGCCGGGATCCTACCGCCAGGTTGACGAACCGGTCATTAAACCCATCCACTGCCAGGAAATAGGTGAGCCGATCCCCCCAGGTATCCGTCAGATAGCGGCTGCCCTTCAGGTTGCCCAGTCCCTCTTCCCCAGTATTAAAAGCAAAAATGGCCGGGGTGTGGAGCTTCATGGTATGCATCATTTTGATGAGAAACAGCAGGGCAGCCACGTCGGAGCTGTTATCCCCGCAGGAAGGGGCCTTCATCACATGGCCGGCGATTTCCGGCACAATGTGGGTAACCCCTGCGAACACCGTATCCATGTGGGCCGTATACAGGGGAAACTTCTCTGCCCCGTCAATATGGCAGGGATACACCACATTTCCTGCTTCGTCAATGTAGGAACCTTCTGCCCCCAGGGCTTTCAGCTGTTCCAGAATCCATTGGGCTTTTTTCCCTTCCTCCCCGGTGGGAGACGGCAGGGACGTTACATCGTATAACAACTGGATATAATCCGCCATATTATGGTCAATATAATCGTTGACCAGTTTCCGCAATACTTCGTTCATGCTGCACCTCCATTTGGCATTGTCTTTTTGATTATACCATACTCCGCCCAGGTACCCTAGCTAAGATTCTCCCGAAACAGGTGGGCCGCCAAAGCCAAAGTCAGAATGGCCACAATCACCATGGGCACAAAATCAAAAGCAATAGTGGAAAGCCCCGCCCCCTCAAAATAGATCCGCCGCATGGCATCCAGGGCAAAACGCAGGGGATCCACGTAGGTCAGCAGCTGGAGAAATTGGGGCATATTCCGCACCGGAGTAGCTACCCCGGACAGTAAGGCATTGGGAATCAGGTACACATAGGTATAGACCTGGACCTGCTGCATACTGGAGCAGACCGAGGAAATACTAAGGCCAATCCCGGTGGAACTGAGAAAATACACCAGCAGAACCAGGTACAAGGTAGGATAAGAGCCGGCAAAAGGCACCCGGAACCAAAACAGGTCAATCAGCAGCAGAATGGTGGCCTGCATCAGACCCACCACCACAGGAGGAAATGCCTTGCCAATCAGCAGTACCAAAGGCGATGCCGGGGTAACCAGCAGCTGCTCAAAGGTTCCCTCCTCCCGTTCCCGGGCTACGGACATACCGGACAATAAAATAACCTGGGCAAAGCTCATGAGCCCCATAATGCCCGGTGCAAAGTACCAGCGGGTGGACTGGTTGGGGTTAAACCAGGTTCTGGGTTCCAGGGTAACCGGCAGGGGCTGCCCCGTCCGGGCGCTGGCCCAGCTGGCCACCACCCGGCCCGTATAAGCGGACGCCAGGCTGGCCGTCATGGTATTGCGGCCGTCGGTAATCAGCTGGAGCCTGGCCTTCTCTCCCCGCTCCAGCCTTTGGGTAAAATCTTGGGGAATAGCCAGCACCATCATGGCCTGTTCCGTATCCATAATAGCCGCAATCTGGGAAGCGTTTTGGAGGGTGGCTGCCCGGTGGAAAAAGCCCGTGCCGTCCAGCCTTGCCAAAAGGGAGGCAGAGGCTTCCGAATGGCTCTGGTCCAATACCCCGTAGGAAATATAGGTTACATTGAAGGTGGCGGCGTAGCCAAAAAGGATTCCCGTAAAAATCACCGGAATCACCAAAATCCGCCGGAAGGCTTTGTCCTTCATAATGGCCAGAAATTCCTTGCGGCAGATGCACTTTACCTGATACCAGAAAAGTTTCCAGCCCGTCATCATTCCACCTTCTTTCGGATGATATGGAAGGCCAGTTCCGTAAACAGAATGGCAAAAAACACCAAGATGGCCCCCTGCTTCCAGATTACCGGCCAGATATTTCCGGCCAAAAACAGGGTTTTCAATACCGTCAGGTAATGGCTGAAGGGCAGGATTTCCCCGGACAGCTGTACCACCAGGGGAGTGCTGCGCAGGTCAAACAGAAAGCCCGACACCATAATGCTGGGCAGAAAGCTTACCAACATGGCCACCTGGGTAGCCATGAACTGCCCCTTGGTCACTACGGAAATCAGGATTCCCGCCCCCAGGGCAGCCAACAGATACAAGATGGTTACCAAAAGAATCAGGGCCAGGGAGCCCACCAGGGGCACCTGGAATAAATACCGGGACAATACCAGACAGATCAATACCCCCAGCATGGCAATGCAGAAATACGGAATAATTTTGGCTACAATCAGCTCTCCCTTCCGCACCGGAGTTACAAACAGGGATTCAAAGGTGCCCCGCTCATACTCCCGGGCCATTACCCCGGCGGTAAGCAGCACCCCTACCAGCGTCACAATCATCAGGATCAGCCCCGGCACAAAAACCCAGGTACTGGCATGGGCATCGTTGAACCACAGCCGGCTTTCCAGGGTAACTCCGCCCAGCCCCTGAGCCGCCAGATACTCCCCCGTCCACTGGCTGACTCCTGCCTCCACATAGGATTGCAGGGTCATGGCAGTAGTGGTATCCACCCCATATAAAATCAGCTGGAGCCGGGCATTGTTCTGGTGCAGCTGCCGGCTGAAATCCGGAGGGACCCGGAGAATGGCGTCCACCTTTCGGGTTTCAAAAGCCTGGACAGCCTGGTAGATATCCGTCATATACACCGGCTTAAAATATTCCGACCCATCCACAAAATTCACCATCTGCCGGGCTTCCGGGGCATTATCCTCCAGCACCACCGCAATGGGCGCATTCTTTACGTCCAGGCTGATGCCAAAGCCGATGACCAGAATCAGGATAATGGGCAGCAAAATTCCCATCATCAGACTGCTCTTGTCCCGGCCCACTTCCAAAAATTCTTTATGGGTCAGAGCCCGCATCCGGCGCAGCCGGTCATTGATGGTGTCCTGCATGGTTCTCCTCCCCCTTTGCTGCCCGTGCCCGGTGGACAATATCGATAAACAGCTCATCCATATTTCCCCGGGGTTTGTGGAGCTGCTGCCGGATTTCTTCTGCCGAGCCTACAATCAGCATTTCGCCCCGGTCCTGAATCATGATCCGGTCACAGTACTCCGCTTCTTCCATAAAATGGGTGGTAACAATAATGGTGGTCCCCTTCATGGCCAAATCCGTAATCTGCCGCCAGAACAGCCGCCGGGCCAGGGGATCGATGCCGCTGGTGGGCTCATCCAGGAACAGGATTTCCGGCTCCTGGAGCAGGGCGCAGGCCATGGAAAGGCGCTGCTTATAGCCGCCGGGCAGGTCCCCGGCATTTTTGTCCTGCATTCCCTCCAAACGGAATTCTTCCAAGATAAGTTTGATGCGCTCCTTTAATTTTTTGGGTGGTATTCCGTAAATTCCTCCGAAAAACTGTAGATTATCCAAGACGCTCAGCTTGCTGTACAAGGAGAATTTCTGGGCCACGTAGCCTATTTTGGCCCTGGCCTGGGTTCTGGCCGTCCGCAGGTTCTCCCCAGCCACGCTGAGCACCCCTTCCGTAGCCGGCAAAAGGCCGCAGAGCATCCGGAAGGTGGTGGTTTTCCCTGCGCCGTTAGGGCCCAAAAGGCCAAATACCTCCCCCCGATGCACCTGGAAGGAAGTATGGGAAACGGCGGTAAAATCTCCGAATTTCTTCACCAGATTTTCCACCTTGATGCTGACCTCAGGAGAAACGGGCTGGTAGGTTCCCGGCTCCAGGGGCGTCAGTTCCAACTGCTTATCCTCCGGCTTGGCGTCCCGATGCAGGAGAATCATAAAGCCATCCTCCAGCCGGGGCGCAGCGGGCTGGGCGGCCAGTTGCCACTTGCCAAGGGTAGCCGGCAGCTTTTCCGGCCGCAGGGCAATATACCGGACCAGACCGCTTTGGGGCACGGCATCTACCACGTCCGGATCGTCCAAAAGAGCCCCCTGGATAACCCGACAGGGCAGTCCCTGGGGCGGCACCACTTCAAAACACCGGCCCTGGGCTACGTTCTGAAGACTCTCGGGGGTACCCTGAAAAAGGATTTTTCCCTGGTTCAATACATACACATCGTCACACATGGCGGCCTCGTTCATATAGGCCGTACATACAATAACACTGAGGTGTTCTTCCTGGACCAGCTGTTTGATGATTACCCAAAGTTCCTGCCGGGACAGGGGGTCCACCCCCACCGTAGGCTCATCCAAAAGCAGCAGTTCCGGAGAACGTACCAGGGTGCAGGCAAGACCCAGCTTCTGTTTCATGCCCCCGGACAAGTTCCCGGCCAACCGTCCGGTAAAAGCTTCCAGTCCCGTCATAGAAAGGAGCTTGGCAAACCGCTGCCGCCGCTTTTCCCCCTCTACGCCAAAAAGGTCTGCATACAAGTCCAGGTTTTCCTGGACCGTCAAATCTTCATAGAGGCCAAATTTTTGGGGCATATAATTGATTCTCGTTTGAATTTCTGGTGCTTGCTGCACTGCATCTAACCCCAGCACTTCCAGTTTGCCCCCTGTAGGGGACAAGAGTCCGCACAGCAGCCGCAGGGTGGTGGTTTTCCCCGCCCCATCCGGCCCTATGAGAGCCGTCATTTTGCCTGCTGCTGCCTGAAAATCCACTTGATTCAGGGCCAGGGTCCGTCCCTGCTTATCGTCAAATAATTTCTCCAACCCCTGGGCCCGGACCACCCAATCAGCCATGGCGGGTCTCCGTTTCCAATTTGACCGTTACCGGCATACCCATCCGCAGCCGGTTCCGGGTATCCGTTACGTAGACCCGAACCTCGTACAGCAGGGCAGTACGCAGGTCCGAGGTTTCTACCGTTTTAGGCGTAAACTCCGCAGTGGAGGAAATGTACCCTACCTGGCCCGTTACCGGGTCATTGGGGAAGCTGTCGGTGTAGACCTTGGCTTCCATTCCTTCATAAATGCGGCCCAAGTCCTGTTCGCTGACATAGACCCGCACCCATTTTTTCTCATTGAGGGACAGCTTAAAGACAGGCTTCTGGGGAGAGGCCATATCCCCCGGTTCCAAAAGCCGGGACCGGATAACGCCGTCTGACGGCGCCCGAAGCTCTGCCTGCCCCAGCAGATAATTCACCTGGTTTACCTCTTCCTGGAGGGCCCGCAGCTGGGCCTCCCCGGCAGCAACATCTTCCTCCCGGGGCCCGGCCTGGGCCTTGGCATAGGACTGGGACGCTGCCTCGGCCTGGGCCGCCGCTACATCCGCCTTGGTCCTTGCTGCATCCAAATCCTGCTTGCTGACGGAAAGCCCCAAGGAATTCCGGTAGGCCGTCTGGGCCCGGTCCAGGTCCTGTTTGGCCTGCTCCGCCTGGGCCGCCGCCTCATCGGCCTTGGACTTGGCTTCGGCCAGATCTTCTGCCCGGGTACCGTTATGGAGCTTGTCCACCACCGCCTGCTGGGCGGCTACCTGGGCCTGAAGCTTGCTTTTCTTGATTTTCAGTTCGTCCGTGTCCAGCCGGGCCAGCACCTGGTCCTTGGTCACCTTGTCCCCCTCTTCCACCAATACGTCCGCAATCCGGTCGCTTTGCCGGAAGGCCAGGGCCACTTCCCGCACGTCTACGTTGCCGTAAAGGGTCAGGGTGCGGGCCGCCTTCTGGTCCTGATACCGCTCATACCCAAAGCCGCCCAAAAGGGCCAATACCACCACCCCTGCCGCCAGAGCCGCTTTTTTCTTATCCGTCCGCAATGTATTCCAAAGTTCCTTAATCATGTTTTGTTCCTCCCGCTGCCGCAGCTGCCTGTTGGTCCATCGGTTCCCAGCCTCCACCCAAGGCCTTAAAGAGGTGGATCAGATTGGCCAGTTCCTGGCCTTTGCTGCGATTTTCCTGCCGTTCCAGCCCCAAAAGGGTGCTCTCATTATCCAGCACCGCTTGGTAATCGCTAAGACCTGCCTGATAGCGGCTTTCTGCCAGGGAAAGGGCCTTTTGGGCATTTTCCCTGCCTGCGGTCAGCTGATCCTTTCTTTCCTTCTCCTGGACAATCTGGGTCATGGCATCCCGAACTTCTCCGGCTGCCTGGAGTACCGTCTTTTCGTATTGGGCCTGAACTTCCTTGACCCGTGCATCCTGCAGCCGTACATTCTGCCGCAATTGCCCCCCGTGAAAGAGAGGCAGGGTAATAGAAGGCGCCAGGGCAAAGCCCCGGGAACCTGCAGAAAACAGGTTGGATCCTCCCAGGGTCACCAGCCCCAGGAAACCTTCCAGCGTAAACCGGGGCTTTAAGGCCGCCCGGGCTTCCTTGGTTTTGGCCACCTGGGCCGCCACCTGCTGTTCCGCCGCAAAAATATCCGGCCGCTGCCGCAGGGAATTGGCGGGAATGGCATGGTACAGCAGCGGATTCACCTCCGGCAGGGGCGCCGGTTGGACCAGCTCATCCAAAGCCCCTGGCTCTGAGCCCGTAAGCACCGTCAGCCGGGTCAGGGTTTCGCTGATGGCCTGCCGCAGGCTGGGAACTTCTGCCAAAGTCGCCTGTGCCTGGGTGCGCATAGCCGTACCCGGGTAGGCGCTAATCAGTCCCGCCTGAAAATTGGTATCCAAAAGATCCGCTTTCTGCTGCTGCAGCTGTCCCCGTTTTTCTACCAGGACCAGGTCCTGCTGCAGGGTCCGCAGGGAAAAATAATTCAAGGCCGTTTCCGCACTGAGGGTTACCCAGGTACTGTACAGGGCCCCCTGCTGGGCGGCCAGTCCATGGGCTGCCGCCTGCTTCTCGGCCTTGATCCGGCCAAAGAAATCCAGTTCCCAGGACGCGTCAATCCCCAGGCCTGCGGCCTGGTTATTCAGCTTGGGCGCATGGAGCATTCCCGGTACGGGACTCATATCCGTTACCACCTTGCCCACATTGTCCGGCACCTCTCCCCGGATATAGGCACCGCCGGCATTCAGCCAGGGAAGGCTTTCTCCTTTGCTGATGCCCAGCTGGGCCCGGGCTTCTTCCACCCGGGCAGCCCCGGCCTTTAAATCCCGGTTGTTTTGCAGCGTCAGGTCAATGAGCCTGTTGAGCTGGGGATCCTGAAACACCTTCCACCAGGCTGCCAGCTGCTGGGCGTCCAGCTGCGCCTCAGGTACCGTTTTATCATAAACCCCGCTCCCCTTGGCCAGCTGTGTCCAGGCCGCCATTTTTTCCGGGGCAGGGGCTGTTTTTCCATTTGTCTTGCCTGCCGCCAGGCCAAGGGCCGGTTCCGTCAATAGAGCCAGCACCAATACGGTTTCTTTCCAACCCATGGAAATGCCTCCTTCATTCTCCCACGCAAACAGAGGGGTAATTATTCGCACAATTAATTATAAACTAATTATAATACAAACCCCCTGTTCTTACAACCGAAACCCCTTTCCCCCATTTTTGAAAAAAAAGCTTGCACGGAATTTATTTTTTTGCTATACTGCATTTGGTTAGTTTTAACTAACTGTTAGAGTGAATTTATCCAGGAATTCACTTTTTTATTTTCTGTTTTAATTAGTTAATACTAACTAAAGGAGGGCTTCCCATGACAATTTCCTTAGAGACAGAATTGGTACGGCAATGCGCCCCAACTTTGGCTGGCCTAAAACCCGCCAGCCTGTTCCGCTACGTCTTTGCCCCCGGCCAAGACCCTGCCCGCGCACTATTTGCAGTGACCCAGGCCCTGGAGCCCAAAGGCATCCGGGTCCAAATCCTGTCCTATCACCTTGCCAGCCGGGGAGCCCTCTTTTATGGCTTCCGTCCGTGGGAACTTCACCAGATTCTAAAGGAACCGGCCAACAGCTCCTTCCTAAAACGCCAGGGCTATACGGGTTCTTGCGAGGAGATTCTGGACGCCATGGCCCTGCGCCTGTCCAGAAAGGGCTCCTTCCCCCATGAAATTGGCCTGCTGCTTGGCTATCCTTTAGAAGACGTGAAGGCGTATATGGCCGCTCCCCGGGAGAAAGGCGTTTGTTCCGGCTGCTGGAAAGCCTACGGCAATAGGGAGCAGGCTGCCTGCTACTTTGCCAAATGCCGAAAATGCACCCAGGTCTATTGGCGCTGCTACTGTGCAGGAACGCCTCTCAGCCGCCTGGCCGTTGCCTGATTTCTGTCAAAAACGGCACCGCCGTTTTTCTACTATCGCCACAGCCGGCAGAACCGCCGGCAGAAAGGATGTACCCTATGAGTAAAATCGCTGTTGTATTTTGGAGTGGAACCGGCAATACGGAAGCTATGGCCCAAGCTGTAGCAGAGGGCGCCAAAGAAAAAGGCGCAGAAGTAACCGTCTTTACGGCTGCGGAATTCTCTGCTGCCCAGGTTCCTGGTTTTGATGCCATTGCCTTTGGCTGTCCGGCCATGGGGGCAGAAGTTCTGGAAGAATCCGAATTCCAGCCCATGTTTGACGACGTAAAACCGGCCCTGTCCGGCAAGAAACTGGTGCTGTTCGGCTCCTACGGCTGGGGCACGGGTGAGTGGATGGACTACTGGAAGGAAGACTGCGTAAAGGCCGGTGCCGTGCTGGCGGCTGACCCCCTGATCATCAACGGGGCCCCCGATGATGCCGGTCTTGGTGAATGCAAAACCCTAGGCGCTGCCCTGGTATAAAATCCCCCATTAAGAAAGCAAAAAAGGATATGCCCCGGCACATCCTTTTTTGCTTTCTTAATGGAACAGGGCGTGGAACCCTTTCATAAATACATAGAGAATCCCGCTGGCAATCATGGGGCCCACAGGTACCCCCTTCAGGAAAATCACCCCCAAAATGGTCCCCACCAGAATGGAAACCACCATCTGGGGATCCCGGGTCATAACTTCAACACCCCATTTGCCCAAAAGGGCTACGATAATCCCGGTAACAATGGCAGCGATACCTTCCGGGGAGCGAACCACGTCCACAATTTCGTGGTAGCCGATGGCACCGGTAGCCAGAGGCACCAGCATGGCAGCCGTCAGGAGGATAACCCCCCAATTCAGTCCATGCGCCCCGAAATACAGCAGTTTGTCGTGGGGCAGCACCAGTTTCAGCACCAAAAGAAAAGCCGAAGAATACGTGACCGTGCTGTTATGGGAAAAATAGCCCAGCAGCAGGACACCCAGTAAAACCAAATATGCCTGCATGGAGTAATCCTTTCTAAAAACAATATGAGTCAGAGCCCGATGCTCTGACTCATATTTTACGTGATTTTACTACAATTGTAAACAAAAGGGATTCTATTTACTGTTTTGGGTTTCTGCGCCATAACACAGCACATATTGCACAAAGTACTGAACCCCCAGGCCCAAAGCCCGTTCATCTACATCAAAGTAGGGATTGTGCTGGGCATGACGTTCCTTCTCGTCGGGCACGCCGCCCCCCAGCAGCAAGATGCACTTGGGTGCCTCATACTTGGCGAAATCTTCGCCCCCCATTTGCAGGTCCCATTCTACAATCTTTGCCGGATCAAAAACCTTTTGGCAGGCCTTCAGCCCCGTTTCCACACAGGCCTTGTCGTTGATCATGGGCGGCGTGCCAAAGTGGTAGTCCACCCGGATTTGGGTCCGGGAGGCTTCGCCTACGCCTCTGGCCACCCGCTCCAGGATTCCCGGGTATTCCTGCCGCAGCTGGGGATTAAAGGTCCTGGCAGTCCCCTGTAGATGAGCCTCCGCCGGAATCACATTGGAAGTGGTCCCCGCCTGAAAGGAAGTAACACTGAGTACAGCCGGCTCTAAGGCACTGATTTCCCGGCTGACCACGGTTTGCAGGGTGGTCACAAATTCCGAGGCCGCCACAATGGGATCGATGGCCTGGTGGGGCTGGGCCCCATGGCCCCCCTTCCCTTCTACGTAAATGTCAAAGGTATCCGCTGCACTCATCACCGGTCCCACCCGCAGGGAGGCATACCCTACAGGAATCAGTCCCCAGATATGCAGGGCGATAATCCGGTCACATTCCTTGACCAATGGTTCATTTTTCATATGGGCCGCCCCGCTGTCCGCAATGTATTCTTCTGCCGGCTGGAAAATCAGCCGGACGGTAACCGGCAATTCATCCTTCAGACCGGCCAAAATTTTGGCCGTACCCAAAAGAATGGTAATGTGGGTATCATGGCCGCAGGCGTGCATGGTGCCGGGGTTTTGGGATTTGTAGGACGTTTCGTTCAGTTCTGTAATGGGCAGGGCATCAATATCTGCCCGGATGCCCAGAATCTTGTCCGAAGCTTTTTTCCCTTTGATGGTGCCAATAACGCCGGTTTTGGCCGCCTTTACTGCAGGAATGCCCAGCTTTTCCAAGTAGTTCAGGATTTTTTCCTGGGTGCCAAATTCCTGCCAGGACTGTTCCGGATGGGTATGAAAATCCCGGCGCAGGGTAACCAGTTCCTGCTGAAGCTGCTGTACTTGTTCTTCTACGTTCATAGCTTACTCCTTTTCAGAAAGAAGACCCTGCAGCCGCAGCGTCAGGGTCTTTCCATATGGGTTATTTTTTCGTATCGGGATCATACCACAGGCCGTTGTTGTTCTTCTTCAGGTATTCCTTGAAGGCTTCGGAATGGTAGGCATCCGCAATGTCCTTTACCCATTGGGCATTCTTGTTCTTGTCGGCTACCACCAGCTGCAGTAGCAGATGGGGCAGGATATCTTCCTTCATAAGCGCCGTGGAGGGGTCAATCTTGGCGTTGTACACAATGGAACCGGTAATGACGATGTAGTCGAAATCACCCCGTACAGCCGGGATATTCAGGGACTTCATTTCCACGAATTTCAGATTGTGGGGATTCTCCACAATATCCTGCATGGTTACCGTGGACAGGTCCTTTTTGGGATCCAGTTTAATCCACCCAGCTTTTTGCAGCAGCGCATAGGCTCTTGCCGTATTGGAAGCATCGTTGGGAACCGCAATGGTATCCCCGTCGGCTACTTGGTCCAGCTTGGTCTTAGAACCGGCGTAGATGCCAGCCGGAACAGTGGGAATAGGAGTGATGGCTGCCAAATGGCCGCCCTGCTTCTTATTGAAGTTATCCATATAGGCTATATGCTGCTCTACGTTAAAGTCCACTTCCCCTTCATTCAGGGCAATATCGGCCTGGAGCAGGTCGGACATATCCTTACCGGTAATCTTATACCCCTTCTTTTCCAAAATGGGTTTTACGCCCTTTTCGAACAGGTCAGAATAGGGTCCCTGGGATTTGCTGTAGGTGAGTTCCTTCTTGCTGCCCGTATCTTTGCTGCTGTCTCCGCAGCCTGCCAGCACCGCCGTGCTCATAATTGCCGCCAAGGCCACAACCAGCCACTTTTTCCAGTTTTTCATGATAACGCCTCCATATTCCCTTTTAATGATTTCTTGTTTTATAGGCAAAATGATTGCCGATGGTTTGGATAATCTGCACAAAAATAATCAGGACCACCACTGTAAACAGCATCAGCGGGGTATTCATTCTTTCGTAGCCGTAGGTCAAGGCCAGGTCGCCTACGCCGCCAGCCCCAATGGCACCGGCCATGGCCGTGGCACCAATAAGTCCGATGGTGCCGGTGGTCACCGACAAGATCAGGGATCCCTTGGCTTCCGGCAATAGGAAGTACCAGACAATCTCAAAATAGCTGGCTCCCATGGCCTGGGCTGCTTCCACAATCCCCCGGTCCACCTCCAAAATGGAGTTTTCAAACAGCCGGGTAAGATAGGGGGCGATGAAAATCACCAGGGGCACCAGGGCCGCCGTGGTCCCAATCCGGGTCCCTATAAGGGCTTTGGTAAGGGGCATAATGAACACCATCAGGATGATGAAAGGAATACTCCGAATCACATTGATAATGGTATTCAAAACCCCGGAAATCACCCGGTTATGGAGAATCCCGTTGGGATTGGTAAGCACCAGTGTCACTGCCAAAATCATGGCTATCACGGTGCCGATAAACAGGGAAATAAACACCATGTACAAGGTCTGCTCCGCCGCCAGGATCAAGCGGGAAGCCGGTACGCCCAATTGTTCAATCATGACAGGGACACCTCCTTCCACAAAATCCCCTGCTGGGTCAGATATGCTTCCGCCTTCTGGAGCTTATCCCCTTCATCAATCACCTGTAGGGTAAATAGTCCCAGGGCTGTCTGCTGCAATTCACAAACATTGGCAAACACGATATCCGTCTGCAAGCCGAACTTCTGGTTCAGTTCCCAAATGGTGCCTTCCGAAGCCTGGTCTCCCAAAAACCGCAGTTTCAGCAGCTTGTAGGGCCGGGTTTCCTTCTTTAATTTTTCCTGAATGCTCTTGGGAATGGTATCCGGAATAACCGTCCGAACGAACTTCTTGGTCATGGGCTGCTGGGGATCGCTGAATACGTCCAGGACGGAACCGCTTTCCACCACCTTGCCCAGTTCCATAACCGCCACCTTGTTGCACAGCTGCTGAATCACCTGAATCTGGTGGGTCACAAACAAGATGGTGATTTTCAGCTCCTTATTGATTTTTCGCAGCAGGTCCAAAATCTGGTCCGTGGTTTCCGGGTCCAAGGCACTGGTGGCCTCATCGCACAACAGAATGGACGGATTGGTAGCCAGAGCCCGGGCAATGCCCACCCGCTGTTTCTGACCGCCTGACAGCTGCCCGGGATAAGCATGAGCCTTGTCGTCCAGGCTGACAAATTTCAGCAGGGTTTTGACGATTTGGTCCACCGCAGCATTCTCAATCTTATTGAGCCGCAGGGGAATGGCCACATTCTCGTACACCGTTTTGGAACCCAGCAGGTTGAACTGCTGGAAAATCATCCCTACATTCTTCCGCACCAGACGCAGGTCCTGGTGGTTCAGGGTATCAATGGTCTGCCCGTTGATCACCACATGACCCTCCGTGGGAGTTTCCAAAGCGTTGACCATCCGGAGCAAAGTAGATTTTCCAGCGCCGCTGAAACCGATGACGCCAAAAATATCCCCCTTCTCTACCGTAAGGTTCACATGGGAAAGAGCCTGTACTTCAACATTTTTTAAGTGGAATGTCTTACTGACATCTTGGAATTCAATCATTGTACCGACACCTCTGCAGCAGCAAATAGTTTCTGGAGGCAGGACCGCATGTCCTGCTGTCTACAGCAGCGGGTTCCCCCGCAGCAGGGAAGCAAATGCCATTTTTTCAATTCCTGCACCTCCTGAAAAGATAAATTCAGAAGGAACCAAACCCGTCAGGGTATAAAAAAAGAACCCCCGTCTGCAGAGACGGTGGTCCGTGGTTCCACTCTGTTTTGCCGGCCCAAAGGTCAGCCTCAAGCGCAGTATAACGGCTGCCACCCCGTAAAGGCCTACTGGAACTTTCGGCCTTTCAGCTCCCGGAGGCATTCGGCCTGGTTTTGCACCGCCCTGCTCTCACCCTTGCAGGACTCTCTGTGGGGCTAGCCCAAACTTACTTATTCCGGTCATTGCTTTTCGCGTATGCATATATCCTACTATGCAAGGGGGATTTTGTCAAGGTACTGTAAAGGAAAAATACACATTTATTTGTGGAATTGCTATTCTTTTTAGTTATACATGTTGCCCTCAAACCAAACAAAAAAAGAAGGACCATCACCGAGGTGACAATCCTTCTTCAAAGAGCAGAAATTATTTCAGTTCTACTTTAGCGCCAGCTTCTTCCAGTTTAGCTTTCATGGCTTCAGCATCAGCTTTGGAAACGTTTTCTTTCAGGGTGTTAGGAGCAGCATCAACAGCAGCTTTAGCTTCCTTCAGGCCCAGGCCGGTCAGTTCGCGAACAACTTTGATAACGTTGATCTTGCTAGCACCAACATCGGTCAGTACAACGTTGAATTCGGTCTTTTCAGCAGCAGCAGCGCCAGCAGCAGGAGCAGCAGCAACAGCAACGGGAGCAGCAGCGCTCACGCCGAATTTTTCTTCCATAGCTTTTACCAGGTCAGCCAGTTCCAGAACAGTCATGCTTTCGATGGCTTGCAGAATTTGATCTTTATCCATTGTAAATACCTCCAAAATTTTTAAATGAAATGGTTGTCAGGCTGCGGATTCAGCCTGCAAGTGAATTAAGCAGTTTCCTGCTCTTTCTTTTGACGTACGGCCTCCAGGACATATACGGCATTGCGGATCGTGCCTTGGAGAACGTTGACCAGGCCGGACAGAGGGGCCTGCATGCTGCCAACCAGTTTGGCCAGCAGTTCTTCTCTGGACGGCAGTTCTGCCAGAGCCTTTACTTCGTCAACGCCGATTACGGCGCCGTCCAAAATGCCGGCTTTCAGTTCCAGAGCTTTATGATCCTTGCTGAAATCGTTGAGGATTTTAGCAGGAGCAACAGGGTCTTCAGGGGCGAAGGCCAGAGCGGTATTGTGTTCCAGATAAGCATCCAGGCCTTCAATACCAGCTTCCTGCGCAGCAATACGTACAAACGTATTCTTGGCAACCATGTATTTAATACCGGCTTCACGCATTTTGCTTCTCAGTTCGGTATCTTCAGCTACGGACAGGCCGCAGTAGTCAACCAGAACCACACCTTTAGAACCAGCCAGTAATTCTTTCAGTTCTGCAACTTTACTAGCTTTCTCAGGTCTAATATCATGCATCAATATACACCTCCTTGCGTAAAAAGTTATAATCAATGAAAAGACCTCTCGGCGGGTCAGCCGGAGGTCATGTTTATCAACACTCCGACCTAGGCAGGGGATAAGGATCGTTATGCGTTAGCACCTGCTGTCTCTGGTCCGATGGTCATTTTCTATGTGATTATTTGTTGCTGTCAGCCTTCAGTACATCCACGTGTACGCCAGGGCCCATGGTGGTGGACAGGGTTACACTCTTAATGTATTGTCCTTTGGCACCGGAGGGTTTTACCCGGATCAGGGTGGTTACTAAGGTCAGGTAGTTTTCCAACAGCTTTTCAGCATCGAAGGAAGCCTTACCGATAGCAGCTTGTACGTTACCGGCTTTGTCGGTACGGTACTCAATTTTACCAGCTTTGATTTCGTTGACAGCACGGGTTACATCCATGGTAACAGTGCCGACTTTCGGGTTAGGCATCAAGCCCTTGGGGCCCAAAATCTTACCCAAACGGCCTACGGTACCCATCATATCAGGGGTAGCAACGCAGACGTCGAAATCAGTCCAGCCGCCTTTGATTTTTTCTACCAGTTCATCAGAACCGACGAAATCAGCGCCAGCAGCTTCAGCTTCTTGTGCTTTAGCACCTCTAGCGAATACCAGCACGGTCTTGGATTTACCAGTACCATGGGGCAGAACCAGAGCGCCGCGCACTTGTTGGTCAGCATACTTGGGATCTACGCCCAGACGGACGGAAACCTCAACGGTGCTGTCGAATTTGGTTACAGAAGTCTGTTTAACCAGATCAACTGCTTCCTTGGGGGAATATGCTTTGCCAGCTTCGATGAGCTTTGCGGCATCAGAATATTTCTTGCCAAACTTTTTCATGTACTTTCCTCCTGGTGGTCAAACGGCTTTTGCCTCCCACGTAAATTGAAGAGCTTAGTCTTCTACAGTAATACCCATGCTGCGGGCAGTACCTTCAACCATGCGCATAGCAGCTTCAACAGAGCCAGCGTTTAGGTCTTTCATTTTGGTTTCTGCGATTTCCCGGATTTTGTCCCGTTTTACAACGGCTACTTTGTTCTTGTTGGGTTCGCCGGATGCTTTTTCAATACCAGCGGCCTTTTTCAGCAGAACTGCAGCGGGAGGGGTCTTCGTAATGAAAGTAAAGGAACGGTCTTCAAAAACAGTGATCTCAACAGGAATGATCAGACCAGCTTGTTTTGCAGTACGTTCGTTAAAGTCTTTAACGAAGGCCATAATGTTGATACCAGCTTGGCCGAGGGCCGGGCCTACGGGAGGTGCCGGAGTTGCCTTACCAGCAGGAACCTGCAATTTAACCATTTTAATAACTTTCTTTGGCATATGTCACACCTCCTTACTTAATCAATAGCTTCCACTTGGGTGAATTTAACTTCAATCGGAGTTTCCCGACCAAACATTTCAATCATGACTTTGACCTTCTGCTGTTCGTCGTTGATCTCCGCTACCGTCCCTACCATATCGGTAAAGCCAGGGGCCTTAATGCGGACGGTATCATTCAAACCTACAGGGCACTCCATACGGATGACGGGAGCTTCTTCAGCCTTGCCGCCTTCCTCTTTGGGTTGAGCTCCGAGGATGCGTTCTACTTCGCGGTCGGATAAGGGAATGGGTTTCGTGCCGGTGCCAACGAAGCCAGTTACACCAGGGGTGTTGCGCACAGCATACCAAGTCCGATCGTCCACAATCATTTCAATCAGCACATAGCCGGGAAATACCTTGCGGGCCATGATCTTCTGCTTGTCATCCTTAGCATCCACTTCATTCTGCATAGGAACCAGCACCTGAAAGATCTGCTCCTCCATGCCCAAAGAATGGATTTTGCTTTCCAAATTCATCTTTACCTTATTCTCGTAACCGGAATAAGTATGAATGACATACCAGTGCTTTTGACCTTCCATGCTTACTGCACTCCCATCACTAAACGAAACAGTACGGATAAAATAGCATCGATCGCCCAGATCAGCAATGCAGAAAACAGGCTGGACATGATTACCGTTACGGTATAGCCCATGAGTTCCCGCTTGTTCGGCCAGGCTACTTTTTTCATTTCGACCTTCACTTCCCGGAGGAATCCCGTCACTCCTGACGAGCTTTTGATATCCGGGGTGAATTGAGATGCTGCCATATTATCTCTCCACCTTATTTCGTTTCTTTATGCAACGTATGCTTCTTGCAGAATTTGCAATACTTGTTGATTTCGATCCGTTCAGTATCGTTTTTCTTATTCTTCGTAGTTTGATAGTTACGCTGTTTGCACTCAGTGCAAGCCAGGGTAATACCTACACGGTTTCCAGCTGCCATTCCTTAACACCTCGCTTACTTTACACTAGACTCAAGTCAAAAAAATCCTAAAAGCCGCTTATAAAGACTATCATACAAAAGGCCGAATGTCAACAAAAAATTGAGGCCGATAAGGGACCGGCCTCAATTTTGATGCCATTCTGGCAAATATTTCTTAACCTTCGATTTCGGTAACAACGCCAGCGCCTACCGTATGGCCGCCTTCGCGGATAGCGAAACGCAGACCTTGTTCG
>PPYF01064993.1_pt1 | contig 91720 bp, 74 predicted proteins | sample 1559871 | NCBI WGS metagenome assembly PPYF01 (sample SAMN08240021, study PRJNA423297) | Human gut metagenome, whole genome shotgun sequencing project.
GCCGGGGATGCAGAAATGCGTCCCCGGCTATTTTTCTGCCCGGCACTGGGAGGGCCGGCATGGGCTGGGAGGCTTATATCGCCAAGTACCCCTGATTTCAAGATTTTGATTCGCTATCAAAATCTTGAAATTTGGAGGAAAGGCAAATGGCAAGGCGAGATAAATACCATATTAATTATGAAAAATTATATCCAGGCATTGAAATTCCGCCAGAAGTTCTCAGTGTACTTCGAAAAGGGGATCGAAAAGAAGAATACCAGGAAGTGGATCTGAAGCAGGAGCGCTTTGTCTATGACCCAGAAACAAAAACTGCACATTTCATTCCTGGCCGGGAAGATTCCTATGAACGCCTGGTCGAAGATGAGAAGCGGCAGTTTTCAAATGAAGATCCTACTCCAGAGGAGCATCTTATGAGAAGCATTGAGAACGAACTTCTCAGACAGGCAGTAGCACTGCTGAAGGAGGATGAGCGTCAGCTCATCCTCCTTCGTTTTTGGCAAGAATGCTCACAATCACAAGTCGCAGAACTGCTTGGACTTTCACAGCAGGCGGTAAGCTATCGGGAACGAAATATCTTAGGGAAAATCAAAAAATTTCTGAAAAAGTAAATTTTGTTTTTGTGGATTCCCTTTTTCAACGGGAAAGAAAGTGAGGGGGTATAAGCTACCTCATCAAGCACCTTGAAAATTGAACATCCGATTGTCTGAATACCTTCCTGACGGGGCCTCTTCTGAAAAGGGGCAAGCGACGCTGGAGGATGCGCCAAGACCACCTGTAGAGGTTCTGGTACAGGCTGCAAACGAGGTCACCTATACATTTTTGTTCGGTTGTGCCAGCCTGCCGGATTATCCCTCTATCAACGACGGCCAAATAAGGTGCCAAGCGGGTCCATCCGTCCACAAAACAGCCGATGGCAAGCTGTATCGCAATGACTCCGTCAGGGACAATGATACTTCCGTCCAGTCCCAGCCCCCACCGGAATGGGGACCACGCAAGGAGGGCGGCCGACAGAGATCCTGCCGGGGGTGAGACTCCCATGACGCGGTGAAGCCAGCCGTGGTTCAGACAGATCGCCCTATGAGTTGGCGCTGTATGCGCTGGCTCCGCGCTTGGGGGAGTAGTGTCGAATACGAGCGCAGAAGAAGACAACACAAATGTGAAGTCTTAATATCAGAAGCAATGGGGATCGCTTCTGTCTAAAACCCGTTTACTGACCGGAACATGCCATACGAGCAGCCATTCCAACCAAGTGCGGGAGATGCGGAAGCGGTCCCTATTTTTGTGATATTAAGCCCAAGATACAAGGAGGTGTATTCCATGAAAATATATTGCAGACAGGAAATCAGCCGCGGCGACATTTACTATGCTGACCTGCGGCCGGTAGTTGGCTCTGAACAGGGCGGCGTCCGCCCTGTGGTCATTGTGCAGAACGACGTGGGCAACCGCCACAGCCCCACAGTGATCGCGGCGCCCATTACCAGCCGGGCGGGAAAGGCAAGGCTTCCCACCCATGCGCGGATAGACGGACAACACGCGGCCCTGCGCCCCGGCTCCATCGTCCTGCTGGAGCAGCTGCGCACCCTGGACCGCTCCAGACTGCGGGGCAGGATCGGCAGGCTGAGCGGAGAAGAACTGGAACAGTTTGATCACGCGCTGAAGGTCAGCGTTGGTCTGGCTGACGCTTATCGTGGACCCACTCTGGAATAGGCGTCGCGGCAAGACAGAAAAAGCACCCGCATGGCACAATCCATCTGGCAAGCCATCAGAACACAGCACCGTGCCGTCCATCGGCTCCGGTGGGCGGCCCATCCTATCAAGGAGGGCTTTTAGAATGACAAAAAAAGAACTGACCGATAACCTCATATTCCTTTCCGCCCTGAAGATGCTGGAGCGTCTCACAGCGGACGGAAGACTGAGCGCCGCAGAGCAGGAGGCGGCCCGCCGGGAATTGGAACGGAGGCTCCGCCCCACTCTGCTGTTCGCCTGAACCGCCGCCAGAAAACTGAACTGGTTGCCCAAATTTCCCCCCGCGTCTTCGTTGGGTTTGGTGATAGCTATTGGGAGAAGAACATGGTATTGTGTGTCGCTGAAAGGAGGTCAAAAAAGATATGACAACGGCAAACACAGCAGCCGCGGGCGCTCCACGGATTACCGTGATCGACCCACGCGCACCGGAACGGGCCAAATTGCGGGTGGCCGCCTACGCGAGAGTCAGCAGCGACTCCGATGACCAGATCAACTCCTACATTGCCCAGGTCGATTTTTACAGCAAGTACATCGCCTCGAAAGAGGACTGGGAGATGGTGGACATCTACGCGGACGAGGGGATCACCGGTCTGGAGGCCCGCAGGCGGGATGACTTCAACCGAATGATGGAGGACTGCAGGGCGGGAAAGATCGACCGGGTATTGGTCAAATCCATCTCCCGGTTTGCCCGCAACACCAAGGAGTACATTCAATTCGTGCGGGAGCTGCTCCGCCTTGGGATCAGCATCTACTTCGAAAAGGAAAATATTGATACGGGGAAAATGACCTCGGAACAGGTCGCGCAGATCTACGGGGCTTTCGCCCAGATGGAATCCACCAACCACTCCGGCAATATGCGCACCAGCGTGCGGATGCGGATGGAAAAGGGGCTGTTCGTCCCGCCCACAGCGCCCTATGGCTACCGGCTGGCAGGCCGTGATCTGGAGATCATCCCCGAGGAGGCTGAGGTGGTCCGCATGATTTACAGCGCCTATCTGAGGGGCCAGGGCAAAGAAGACATTGCCAGAGAGCTGAACCGGCTCGGAACAGAGCGGGGCCGGGGACGACAGAAATGGCATCCGTCCACAGTACACTACATCCTGACCAACATCTCCTACACCGGGGATATGATCTGGCAAAAGAGCTATGCCACCGATACCATCCCCTTCCGGCAGGTGCGCAATCATGGAGAGAAACCGCAATACTTTGCGGAGAACTGCCACCCTGCCATCGTCAGCCGGGAGGAGTTCCAACGGGTACAGGAGCTGATGGCATCCCGCAGGGAACAGTTTACAGCAGGTGCAAAACCGCGGGAATCTGTGTACAGCGGCCACATTTTCTGTGGGGAGTGCGGCTCCATGTGCCGCCAAAAGATCTCCAGTGGAAAGCGGTATTGGGTCTGCCACCGGCATGACAAGTCCAAGGCTGACTGCCCGATCCCACAAATTCCGGAAACGGAGATCGAACAGGCGGTCCTCCGTCTCTGCCGGAAGCTGAAGCAGGGCAGCGGCCGCATCCTGCGGCCGGTTCTGGGGCAGCTGCGGGAGCTGCGGGAACGGGAGCTCCGCTCCAACCGCAGAATCAGCGATATTGACAAAGAAATATCCCATCTCACAGAGCAGAATCTCGTCCTTGTACGGCTGAAGTCGAAAGGATACGTGGATTCTGCTCTCTATTTATCCCAGACGGACGAGATCGGCCGGAAACTGCGGGATCTGCGCAAACTGCGGCGCCGCATCCTCGATTCCACAGGAGAAGACCGCCAGATCCAAGCCACAGAGCAGATGCTGGTGTATCTGGAGGAGATCCCTGAGCGGATGGACCAGGTGGACGCCGGTGCCTTCGAGGAGCTCATCCAGCGAATCATAATCGTATCAGCAGAGCAGGTGAGGTTCCAGCTCCACAATGGCCTGGAGTTGACGGAAAAAGTGGAAAGGGCGGTGCGGTAAATGGCTTGGCAGAGAAAAATTCCGTTCGGTTACTCGATTCAAAACGGAGAAATCATCCGTCAGACTGAGGAAGAAAAAGCGGTCCAGGACATCTTTTCCCGCTATCTGCTGGGCGCGTCCTACAGCCAAATCGCCGCGGAGATGGAGCGGCAGGGCATCCGTTATCATCAGCACACACCGCGGTGGAACAAGCACATGGTAAAACGCATCTTGGAAAATCCCAAATACCTGGGCGGCGATGTATGCCCCCGATTGATTTCCGATGCCGATTTCCTTGCCGTCCAGCTGCGGCGCGGTGACCAGACTACCTATGCCCCCTGCCCAAAACAGCTGGCTCCGGTGCGCGGGCGGGCAGTGTGCGCGATATGCGGCTCCCCCATGACGCGGGACACCAGGCGCCAAGGCCGCCCCCGCTGGCACTGCCAGAACCCGGAATGCGGGCACAGCCTGTACATTGCAGACGAGGAACTGCTGGCGCGGGTGCGAAAGAAACTCCGCCTGCTGGCTCTGGCTGTGGAAGAGATCAGGGAAACGGCTCCGCCCACCCCCTCCCTGGACAGCATCCGCATCCAGAATGAACTGAACCTGTGCTTCAATCGGGCGGACGCCAACCACGAATATGTGAAAGCCCTTATCCTCGGCGCGGCTACCGAGCGTTACAATGAAATGCCGGACCCCGGCCCCTGCCAGCGGCTGAGGGATCTCGTCCGGCAGGTGCGCGAGAACCCGGAGGATGAAGAAACCCTATGGGCATTTTGCGAAGCGGCCGCCAGCCATATCCGTATGGGACAAGGCGGCATAGAGCTGGCACCGATGCCCGTATTGAAGATTCAACATAGAGAGGAGCTGGCGGTATGAACGCGGCTGTACAGGCGGCAGCGCCCAAAAAGGTAACTATAATCCCCTGTGATCCCCAGCTGGCGGAGCGTGATATCCGCAAAAAACATCTGCGGGTGGCCCCCTACTGCCGGGTGTCCACCGACAAGGAGGAGCAGCTATCCAGCTATGAGGCGCAGATCGAATACTATACCGACAAGATCAACTCCAATCCGGACTGGACCATGGTGCGCCTGTATGCGGATGAGGGGATCACCGGCACCTCGGCCCGGAAGCGCAAGGACTTCCTGAAGATGGTACGGGACTGCCAAAAGGGGAAGATCGATCTGGTCATCACCAAGTCGGTGTCCCGGTTCTGCCGCAACACACTGGACGGGCTGAACTATGTGCGCCGCCTGAAACAATACGGTGTAGGCGTGTACTTTGAAAAGGAAAATGTGAACACGCTCTATATGGACAATGAGATGATTCTCACCTTTATGATGAGCCAGGCCCAGGCGGAGAGCGAATCCCTCAGCGGGAATGTGAAGTGGGGCCACCGCAAGAACTTCCAGGACGGGAAGGTCTACTACAACTACAAAGGCTTCCTCGGCTACCGGAGGGGAGCGGACGGCCGGCCGGAAATCGATCCGGAGCAGGCTGCGGTGGTGCGCCGGATTTTTTCCCGGTATCTGCTGGGCCATAGCGTCCGCCAGATCGTCACCGACCTGATGGCGGACGGGATCAAAACCGCTACCGGCAAAGAAATCTGGCATGACAGCGTCATCCAGAAGATGCTCTGCAACGAGAAATATATTGGAGACGCCCTGCTTCAAAAGACCTACATCGCGGACCTGTTCAGCAAAGAAAAGCGGGTCAACAACGGTGAGCTGCCGAAATATTATGTACACGACTGCCATCCGGCCATCATTGACAGGGAAACCTTTCAGAAGGTGCAGGAGGAAATTGCCCGGCGCTCCAGCATCCGAAAGACATCGTCAAAAACCAAGACGGAGCTGGGTAAATACTGCGGCAAATATGTTCTCAGTGAACTGCTGGTCTGCGGAGAATGCGGCAGCCCCTATCGGCGGGTGATCTGGACACAGAAAGGCGCCAAGCGGGTGGTGTGGCGGTGCCAGAACCGGCTGGAGCATGGAAAAAAGCTCTGCAAGAAATCGCCCACCTGGGACGAGCAGGATCTTCACGCCGCGGTGATCGGGGCCATGAACGAGCTGTTTCAAACACAGCTGGCCAAGGACGAACTGAAAGCCAGCATTGCCGCCGCCCTCGCCTGGGAGGAACAGGAACTGACTCTGCCGGCGGTGGAGGCGCGGATACGCGGCCTGCAGGAACGCCAGCTGGAGATCTTCCAGCTGATTGTGGGCGCCGGGCCGGACTGCACCGACTATGATGAGGAGCTCCAGCAGGTAAACATGGCCAAAACCAGCCTGATGGCGAAGAAAGCGGAGCTGGAGCGTACCCAGCAGACTGCCCCGGTATTCGAACATCGGCTGGAGGAGCTCAGCAAGGAGGTGGATGGCGCAACCGGCGTGATCAGTGCCTTCGATGAGCTGACCGTGCGCCAGCTCATCAGCAATATCAAGGTGCTGGACAAGGAGAACCTCCTTGTCCGGTTCAAGGACGGGACGGAGATCACCCAGCAAAAATGAGGAGGCGGAGGTATTATGGAATACAGAAAAACATATTTCCGGATTCACAGCCGCTATCAGTTCGATTCCAGCTGGCCGGACGAGAGTGACGCGACTGAGTTTCGAGAGGAAACTCGCCGCCTGTTCCAGAGTGCGGGCTGGGATCTGCATCCCGACGGAGACAGTACATCTGATACCGTCACGAAAGGCCAGCAGGATCTATACCTGCACCCGATGAATTTTAGTGGTATCATAGAGGTGAACGAAATCCCCGCGCTCCAAGCATTGATGAAAGAGGCGGAAACCTTCCAGTGCTATGGCGTTGACTGCTATGAGCGGTACTGGGAACTCACCGATGAAGAATATCTGGGCCAGTTGGAAAGCAAGCGCGAGGAGATTACGCAGACGATCCTGGAACAGTGCCGGACAAAACGCAAGAACCTGTATGTCGCGGGCCCGGTCGCTTTGAATGTTGCTCAAAGGTTCTCTGTGCGCAGGCTCTGCGATAAGGACGGCAAACACAATCTTGCAAATCAATTCGTTGGGAAACTGATGGAACAGCTTGTTCAGAAGGGCCGGCTGGTGACGGCAGAAACCAGAAACGGCCCCGGAATCCGCACGGCAACCGATGCGGAGATCCGTTCCCCGCTGCCAGGGCAGCAGCAAATGACCCTGTAGACATGAGGTGTGACAGAATGGCGATTTATATCACAGGAGATACTCACGGCGGCTTCCAACGCTTTGGAAGCAAATACTTCCCCCAGCAGAAAGAGATGAGCCGAGAGGACTATGTCATCATCACAGGCGATTTCGGAGGCTTGTGGGACGGAGGCCAGAAAGACCAGCACTGGCTGGACTGGCTGGAGGAAAAGCCCTTTACCACCCTGTTCGTGGACGGGAACCATGAGAATTTTGGCCTGTTGGACGCTCTTCCGGAAAAGGAGTGGAACGGCGGGCGGGTCCATGCGGCGCGGGATCATGTCCTGCACCTTATGCGGGGACAGGTCTTCCACTTCGGCGGCCTCACCTGGTTTACCATGGGCGGCGCGGCCTCCCACGATATTCAGGATGGCATCCTCGATCCCGCCGCTCCGGATTTCGAGCGCCAGTATTGGCTGATGCGCCGGATGCGGGCCATGTTCCGGGTCAAGGGTGTGAGCTGGTGGGCTGAGGAGATGCCCAGCCCGGAGGAATACCAAGAGGCCCTGGCAAACCTGGACCGGGTCAACTGGACGGTGGACTGTATCCTGACCCATTGCGCTCCCAGCAGTGTAGTGAGAAAAGTCAACCCTTCCTATGGAACGGATGAACTGACGGACTTCCTTGAAACAATCAGCCAGCGATGCAAATTTGCCTACTGGTTTTTCGGCCACTACCATGACAACCGGATCATTGATGAAAAATACATCCTCCAGTGGGAACAGATCTCTCAACTGGAGTAGGCGCCCCATGCGGCGGAGCGGCCTTCGGGCCGCTCCTGCTTGTAAAACCGGAAGGAATTGCGGAATAGACGGACGGCTCGTCCTGTGATATGATGGTACCAAAGAAAAAAGATTGGAGGACGGCCGGAATGTCGGAAAAGCAAAAGAAAGCCATTCGGGAGCTGACCCTCATGCTGATGTATCTCACCTCCTGGGAGGAGCGGGATGCGCCAGGGCTGCGGGCGGTCAAGAAAAGGGACCTGGAAAAGTATCCACTTGTCCGCCGGTGCTGGAAGGGCTATGAACACAGCCTGCTGGATAAACTGTCAGAGGAGGGGCTGATCAACGCTGCCGGGCGAACCTACCCTGCCCTCATCACACCAGAGGGGGAAGCCGAAGCGCGGAAGCTGTTGGCTCAGTATGGGATCAAATTGGAAGAAAAAGAGCGGGACAACGACTGAATACAAACTGAAATATCATATCTGCTCTGTTTAGGAAAGGGGTGACCGGAGCATGAAGGAGCGGACCTGCATTTGCTGTGACCTGAAATCGTTTTACGCGAGTGTGGAGTGCATCGAGCGTGGGCTGGACCCCATGACCACCAACCTTGTGGTAGCGGATCTGAGTCGCACCGAAAAGACCATCTGCCTGGCGGTCACCCCTTCCCTGAAGGCTTACGGCATTTCCGGCCGGGCCAGGCTGTTTGAGGTGGTCCAACGGGTCAAGGAGGTCAATGCCCAGCGACAGCGGAGCGCACCTGGCCGGCAGCTCACCGGCGCTTCCTCCCACGACCCGGAGGTGCGGCAAAATCCGTCTCTGTCTCTCGACTATATCGTAGCCCCGCCCCGGATGGCCCACTACATTGACTGGAGTACTCGCGTCTACAGCGTGTACCTCAAGTATGTGGCGCCGGAGGACATCTATCCCTATTCCATCGATGAGGTATTCATGGATGTCACCAACTACCTGGATACCTACAAGATGACAGCGCGGGAGCTGACCCGGACCATCATCCTGGATATCCTGAAGACCACCGGCATCACCGCCGCGGCGGGGATGGGCACTAACCTGTACCTGGCCAAGATTGCAATGGACATCGTGGCCAAGCACGTCCACGCGGACAAGGACGGGGTGCGGATCGCCAAGCTCAACGAGATGACCTACCGGCGGCTCCTGTGGACCCACCGGCCTCTCACCGACTTCTGGCGGGTGGGCAAGGGCTATGCCGCCAAGCTGGAGGCCCACGGCCTCTACACCATGGGGGATATCGCACGGTGCTCCATTGGCAAGCCTACGGACTACCACAATGAGGAACTGCTTTATAAGCTCTTTGGTGTCAACGCGGAGCTGCTCATCGACCACGCCTGGGGTTGGGAACCCTGTACCATCGCGGACGCGAAAGCCTACAAGCCGGAGCACAAGAGCATCGTCTCCGCCCAAGTGCTCCAGTGCCCCTATACCTTTGAAAAGGCCCGGCTGGTGGTGCGGGAGATGGCGGATGTCCTGGCCCTGGATCTGGTGGACAAGAGGCTGGTGACCAACCAGCTGGTGCTCACTGTGGGCTACGACCGGGAGAACCTGGACGACCCCGGCCGCGCTGCCCGGTATCACGGCCCCGTCACCACCGACCGCTACGGCCGGAATATCCCCAAGCACGCCATTGGTACGGAGAACTTCCCCTATACCTCCTCCGCCAATGACCTGCTGAAAGCCGTCACCACCCTCTATGACCGGGTCGTGGACCCGAACCTGCTGGTGCGGCGGCTGAGCATCAGCGCCAACAAGCTGCTGGACGAGGCCACCGTCCCCAAGGGCGGGGAGGCAGAGCAGCTGGATCTCTTCACCGACTACGCCGCCAAAGAACGGCAGCAGGCGGAGGACGAGGCTGACCACGCCCGGGAACGGAAGATTCAGGAGGCCATGCTTGGCATCAAAATGAAGTACGGCAAGAACGCCATTCTCAAGGGGATGAACCTGGAGGAGGGCGCCACTACCAAGGAGCGGAACCAGACCATCGGAGGGCATCAGGCATGAGCGGACCATACGACAACATCATAAATCTCCCCCATCCCACCTCTAAGCGGCACCCCCGGATGTCCCTCCATGACCGGGCGGCACAGTTCTCCCCTTTCGCGGCCCTGTCCGGCCACGCCGCCGCCCTGGCGGAGACCACCCGGTTGACGGATCGGAAGATCGAGCTGGACGAGGACACCAGGGCGGAACTGGACCGGCGGCAGGCCGTGCTGCTGGAGCAGATCTCGGAGCAGCCGGAAATCACGGTGACCTGGTTCCAGCCCGACGGGAAGAAAGAGGGCGGGCGGTATATCACGGCCACGGGACGGCTGAAAAAGCTGGACGAGGCGGCACAGGCACTGGTCCTCACGGATGGGACGAGCATCCCCTTGGAGGATGTGCTGGAACTTCAGAGCGCCTGCTTCCGCAACATTCTTCCAGATGGATAGGACCAGCCAGTGCGGACAGGTCGAAATAACCCCATTATAACCCCTTGATAAAGAGGTTATAATGGGGTATAATAATCAACAGAGAAAGGGGGCGCGGCATGGACGAAAAAAAGAGGCTGGACGCCATCCAAGCGTTAGAGCGGCAGATCAATGGGCTGCCCATTGGATATATCTCAAAGAAAAACATCAATGGCAAGGCCCGCTATTACCACCAGTGGACAGAGGCCGGGAAAAAACGCAGCCGGTATCTGCGGGATGGAGAGCTGGAACCGCTCCAAAAGCAAATTGAGGAGCGGAGATCCCTGCAGGCGGAGTTAAAAAAGCTGCAGGCTGAGATGCCGAAACAGAGCCAGCCGAAGCTGGACTTTGAAACCAGTGTCATTACCGGCAGAGGGCTGGCCGCCATGTTCCAAGGGGTAGAGAGCTGGCAGCGGCGGGACTGCTTTGCACAGCTGGAGGATTACCTGTACGGCTCTGGGCGCGACCGGGTCTGCCTGGTCTTCGGCCTGCGCCGGACGGGAAAAACCACCATGCTCCGGCAGGCCATCGGACGGATGACCAGCGAGGCTCTTTCGCGGGCCGCCTATCTCAAAGCCCGCAGGACAGACAATATGGCGATGATGAACCGGGATCTGAAAAAGCTGTTTGACGCGGGATTCCAGTACGTATTCATTGATGAGGTTACGCTGATGCGCGACTTCATCGATTCCGCCGCCATCTTCTCCGATGTCTTTGCCGCCATGGGGATGAAGATTGTCCTGTCCGGTACCGACTCTCTGGGCTTCTGGCTGGCCATGGATCAGGAGCTGTACGACCGGGCCAAGCCCATCCACACGACCTTTATCCCCTACCGGGAATACAGCCGGCTGCTGGGGATCAACAGCATCGACGAGTATATCCGCTATGGCGGGACGCTGCGGGCCGGTGAAACAGCATTTGACGACGCGGACGCCAACGCCCAGGACGCCTCCTTCCGGGATGACGAGTCTACACGGCGCTATATCGACACGGCGATCTGCCGGAACATCCAGCACTCCCTGGCCTGCTATGAGGCCGGCGGGCATTTTCGCCATTTGTACTCCTTATACGAGGCCGGGGAATTGACCAGTGCCATCAACCGGATCATCGAGGACATGAACCACCGTTTCCTGATTTCGGTGCTGACAGAGGACTTCACCTCCCATGACCTGCGGCTCACCGCCGCGAATCTGCGGAAAGAACGCAATCCCCAAAAACGCACAGATGTGCTGGATACCATTGACACTGAGGCCGTCACCCGCCGGCTGATGGAACTGCTGGACATTCGGAACCGGGAGGAGCAGTCTATCGGCATCACACAGGCCCATGTCAACGAGATCAAGGAATATTTGGCCGCGCTGGAGCTGATCGTGGACTGCCCCATTGAAACGGCAGATCCAGACGCCAAGCCCGTGGAGCATATCCTGTTCACCCAGCCGGGGATGCGGTATTGCCAGGCACAGGCCCTTGTCCACGCGCTGATGAAAGACGAGACCTTCGCGGCGCACAGTGAGCTGGAAAAGGCGCAGGTCACAGAGCGGATTCTGGAAGAAGTCCGTGGACGGATGATGGAGGATATTGTGCTGCTGGAAACCCTGAAGGCAGCTGACAGAGACCATCGTGTATTCAAGCTGCAATTTGCTGCCGGCGAGTTTGACATGGTGATCTATAACGAAAAAGAGAACAGCTGTGAGATCTTTGAGATCAAGCACAGTGGCAAACAGGTCCCAGCACAATACCGGCATCTGCTCGATGAAGAAAAGTGCCAGCAGACGGAGCGGCGGTTCGGCCCGATTCGGGGACGGTATGTGCTATATCGGGGTGAAACAGCGCAGGCCGAAAAGGGCGTGCAGTATCAAAATGTAGAGTCCTATCTGAAAGAACTGCCCAATCTCGATGTGTGCCAGTCAAACAAGATTGTTCCCCAGACAATGGGCCCTGTGCTGTAAAACGGCTCGATGCGGGTATTCGGACGACGAAATCAAAAATATCGATTTTAACCGCCCCTTCCAGGCACTATGTCGGAGTAATCTTCTGTATCGCTTGCTCCGACTTATTTCATATCCATATCAGAGATCGCTTATGCCGCTGCGGGTCCGCAGCGGCTTTTTGGGCGCGGCGGGGCCGACGGGCGGGGGATTGAGTACGGAGGCGGAATGTGGTATAATAGGCGGAAAAACCGGCCCGGACACGGGCAAGGGGGTGACGGACGCCGTGCTTTCGCTATATCTGGCCGCGCTGGAAAGCGACGGGGACAAGAAACAGTTCCGGGAGCTGTATCGCCGGTATCACCGGGTGATGGAGCGGACGGCCCTGGCCGTGCTGCATGACCCCCACGACGCGGAGGAGGCCGTGCAGGAGGCGTTTCTGCGGGTGATTGAAAATTTTTCAAAAATTTATGAAATTCCTTGTAAGGATTTGGGGGGCTGGCTCGTTATTATAGTGAGGAACGAGGCCATCACCATTCTGCGCAGGCGGCGCTGCCACCTGCCGCTGGAGGAGGGCTGGGCGGATTTTGCCGGGCAAAGCCGGGACCTGCCGGACTATTCGTCCATGGTGCAGCTGTTTGCCCGGCTGCCGGACACCTACCGGGCGGTGCTGGAGATGAAGCTGGTCCTGGGCTGGTCCACGGCGGAGATCGCCCGGCGGCTGGGCCTGACGGAGAGCGCCGTGAACACCCGGCTGTCCCGGGGGCGGGCGCTGCTGCGAAAAATTTTTGAGGAGGAGGGGATCGAACCATGACCGATCAGGAACTGGACCGGCTGCTGCGCCGGGCGCTGCTGGACGCGGCGGACCAGGAGGCGCAGACGCCGCCGGAGACGGAGACGCCGCTGTCCGAGGGGCACCGCCGCCGTATGCGGGAGATGCTGCGGGACCCGCTGCTGTGGTTCCGGCTGCGAAACCCCTACCCCTGGCGCACCGTGGCCCGGCGGGCGGCGGTGGTGCTGCTGATGCTGTCGCTGTCGGCGGCCATGGTGCTGGCCGTCAGCCCCAAGGCCCGGGCGGATATCATCCGCTGGACCATGCAGCAGGATGGCCGCCGGGTGGAGTTCCGCTATCACGGCGACGGCCCCGCCCAGGCTCTGCCCCAATACCGGATCGCCGCCCTGCCGGAGGGCTATACGGAAACGGAGCGGGCGGCATCGTATGCCGCAGGAGATGTGAAATATACAAACGCCGATGGAGATATGATCCTTCTCAGCTATCTGTACATGAGCGATGGCGTGGTCAGCGGTTTTGAGCTGGACAATGGCGACACCATGACGGACACGCAGGTGAATGGCATACCCGCCACGCTGATCGTCTCGTCGATGGAGGGCAATTTCTCGTCTGTCACCTGGAGAGACACTGCCAGCAATATCGAGTTTACCGTTGCGGCGGTTGCCGATGAACCCGTCATAATTGCCATGGCAGAGAGTGTTTCTTTGTGCAATTCCACAAATTGAAAATTTTGCCGATTTTTGTTGTAAGATTCTGGGGATCTGTTTCGTTATTATAGCAGAAAGCAATATGCTTTACTGAATTTAAATGAAGATCGGAGATTCCCATGAATAAGAAGGTAAGTCGCATTTTGTTGTTACTTCTTGCGCTCCTGTCCGCAGTCTCAATTGCAAACGCAACCGAGCAAAGAGAAGCTCAAAGAAAAACCGGACTTTCTTTCTCCGGTACTACGGCCTATTGTTATGCAAATTGCAAATCGGATAACCATGAAGACAAAGTCACGGCGAACGTGATGTTGTATCAGGGGTCCAATGTCATTGCATCATGGAGTGCTCAGGGTATCGGAAGCGTCACTATTTCTGAAACAGCCCAGGTAAAAAAAGGTTATGAATACACTATGAGTCTCACTTGGTCCGTAGCCGGTCAATGGCAACGCACGGTAATTGTTAAAAAGACTTGTACCGGCTAATGGACGAAACGTGAAACGGAGGTGAGGCCCATGCAGTAAGAAGCGTCCCTACCCGCAGCGAATGATTCAAAAGAAAAATCAAAAGGAGCAAACCCTGTCATGAAAAAATTGGCAAAGATTTTCCTCTGCTTGTCCTTGGCACTGATGATGTCCCTTTCCCTGATGGTTCCCGCATTTGCGGCAGGAACCTGCAATCACTCGTTCAAACGCGTTATTGTCGGAACGTATGTTTGGTATGATAATATTACATCTATGGGGCATCAGTGGAACAAAGGCGATTTACTGCAGTGCTCCAAATGCGGAGCAAAAGTCGGAGTTGCAGCAAACTCCACACTTTCGAGTGGACATCATGAGCGGTCAGAATATAGCAGTGACCACTCCTCAAGCAATCCAGCCAAGCATATGTATGTAAAAATATACCGCTGCAAGGAGTGTTTGTATATTACTGACCGCAAAAGTGGCTTTACCGGTTGCACGGCTTCCGGTTGCCGTGAATACCAGTCTATCAAACCTGTCCCCGTGACGGAATAAAATCGCCATAATTCCCGGGTGCGGGCGGCGAAAGCCGCCCCGCCCACCCTCTTATTCTTTTTATTCTTATTTTTTCCTATTTATGTGTCCGGCACAACGAGAGCCGAAAGGAGCGACCCGCCATGAAAAAATGCAGCAAGACCCTTCTGGGCCTGGCCCTGGCGGCGGCCATGTCCCTGTCCCTGATCGTCCCCGCTTCCGCCGTCTATTGTCCCCACGACTATTACGCATCCACCGCCGTCTGGTACACGGATGACGGCCCCCGGCTGCAGACCCGGCACTGGCAGATGACCATCCGGTGTCATAACTGCGGCTACGCAGACGCCGAGAAGGAACACACGTTCCCGGTCCGGCTGGAGCTGCCGGAGGGCTGTTCTGTTCTGGTGTGCCGCAATCTGCGGGTGATCGGCTCCGCCCCGGTGGCGGTATGAGCCGTCTCTATGAAAACTAAGGCTTGACAGGCAGGGCTACTTATGATAAACTCCGTATATGATTTATCATAAGTAGCCCTGCCTGCACCCATTTGACCGATGCGAAAGGAGCTGTTTCTATGAATCCCATGCACCAACTGACCCGGCGGCCGGTGAAGGCGGCCTTCGGCGCACTGCTGCTGGCCCTGGCCGGGGTAATTCTGGCCCTGTCCGGAGGGCAGTTCTGGGCGGCGGTCCAGACCCGGGCCGGGGTGGAGGAGACCTACACCACCGTGGCGGTGGTCACCGGCGGGAAACGGCAGCTGGTGTCCAGCGGCGACATAGTATACGAGGACATTGGCCCCACATACGAAGCCAACGAGTTTCTGAAGGAGGCCGCCCAGAAGGGCTGGAGCATCATCCGCGGTCAGGCCGCCATGGGCCTCGCCGGGGGGTACAGTCCGAAGCTCACGCCGCTGACCACCTTTTATCAAATGGACGTTGACAGCTCCGACACCCGCATTGATAACGATGAGGACGTCCCCTATAACTTCGCCATCCTGGAGATCGAGATCACGGAGGTGGGGGAGGAGAGGGTCTATTATCCCAGAGAGTATGATACAGGCGCTTTTTTCAACTGGGTCGTCTCCGGCAAGGTGCTGGGAGTGCAAGCCATGAGCGGCGATTGGAACGACCCCACCGGCCGGAACGCAAATTTTTATTTGCAGATCACCGGCGAGTCGGATGCGGCGGGCAAGGCGCTGCAGGCCGGACAGCGGATCCTGGTGTTTACCCACAATTACCGCGACCTGGATTTCGAGCAGCGCTGCCTCATTGCGGAGGACCTGAGACTCAGTGGCTATGAGGTGGACCCCCGGAGCCTGGATATTGAGAACAACATGATCCGTTATGCCGACCGCACCACCGCCATCACCATAACGGACGGCGAGGGAAATCCCTGGCCGGACGATGCGCCCCTGTATAAGGACCCCGTCACCGGCAATGAGTCCACCATAGACCTTCGGCGACTGAACACCATTGCCTTCAATGTCGATGACTGCTCCCAGCCCTGGACGTTATACGATGAGCAGTGGAATGTGGAGGAACAGAAATGGGAGTGGACCGTTCAGCGGGTCATTGCCTATGACACGGATTATGACCTGGCTTCCTTCACCATTCTGCCGGAGGGCGTCACGGCGGAGGAGATGATCGCCTCCTCCCCCACCTGGCAGAAGGCCATGGAGTCCGTCCGGGTCAACAGCCACAGCGTGCCGGTGCTGGCGGTGAATCACTTAGAGGCTCTGGCGGATTTCGCCGCCGGGACCACCATGGTCACCCAGGGCCGCAGCATCTCCCAGACGGAGTACGACTCCGGGGCGGCGGTGTGCCTGGTCTCCGAGTCCCTGGCCCGGGAAAACGGCCTGAACGTGGGGGACGTTCTGCCGCTGTCCCTGTATGAATACGACCAGGACCTGCGGTATTCCTACATACACGAATATAACCCCCGGCCCTCCTGCTATCTGCCGGACCAGGGCTTCCGGCAGGAGACGGAATACACCATCATCGGTCTGTATCGCCAGAGCAACGAGTGGGTGACTACCCCCACCAGCTTTACCCCCAACAGCGTGTTCGTGCCGGAGAAAAGCGTCACCTGCCAGACGGTAACCGGCAACTATGGCGTGTGGTCCAGCCTGATTCTGCAAAACGGCACCATCGACCAGATGGAGGCCCGGCTGGAGGAAAACGACCTGGGCGGCGCGGTGACGTATTACGACCAGGGGTACAGCGACATTGTGGAGAGCCTGGACGGTTACACCCGGGTGTCCCGGACGGTGCTCTGCGTGGGCCTGGCCCTGTGGGCGGTGGTTTTAGCGGCGTACTGCGTACTGCTTCCCATGCAGGAGAGCAAAACCGCCCTGCGTATGTGGACACTGGGCGCAAAACGCCGGGATATTGCGGGACAAATCTGGACGCCCTCGGCATTGATGGCGGCTGCGGGGACGGTGATCGCGTTGGCGGTCAGCATCCCCGGTATGTCCTGGGCCACGGACAAAATCCAGGCCCTGACCGGCTCCGATTTAACGTTGAAGGTGTCCGTCGGCCAGACCGTGGCCCTGTGCGCCGGGGCCCTGGCCATCGCATTGGCGGTGATTGCCTTGGTCAGCGTATCCACCGCACGGCGGGGTATCCGCAAGGCGGAATAAGCAAATCAAAAGGCGAAAGGAGGACCGCCTATGACGCCCTATTTTTTCAAGCAGATGCGCAAGCGCACCAGCCTGTGCCTGGTGGTGGTGCTGACGGCCCTGGCGTTTTCCCTGGCCCTGTGTATGCTCCAGCGGTCCCGGGCCCAGATGGCCGCACGCATTGAGGAGGTTTATGACAATCTGGAGGTCCGGTGCAGCGTCACCAATCTCACGGGGACCCAGTCGGACCAGCTGAACCTGCCGGATTGGGTGCTGCGGCTGTTCGACGGGGAAAAGACCTACGGCAATTTCCAGGACAACGACCTGTTCGCCCCCTATGTCCGGGATGTGCAGGTACGGTCCACGGTGTACTGCACCACCCCCGGCGACCAGGACCGGCTGACCCTCAGCGGCGTCACCGGGTTGAAGGCGGACAGCTCCCTGCTGGCCTCCTCGGGCTGCACCGTCATCTGGCGGGAGGGCTTCGGCGAGGATATGTTCCGGGGGCGGGGCTTCTCCCTGCTGCTGCCGGAGGAGCAGGCGCATCTGGTGGACGGGGACGGCTATGTGACCCTGGAGTTCACCGGGGTGGAGGGGGACAACATCCAGCACCGCTTCCTGGCGGCGGGGACCTATACCGGCGGGTCCGGGCGGCTGTACTGCTCCTGGTGGGTGGTGCGGCAGCTGTGTGAGGAGACCTACGGCGGTCTGACGCTGGACAGTCTGTCCGCCGCCATGGCGGACAACCGGAAGATCGGCGAGTTCTGGGACGGGTACGCCAGCCGCTATTTCGTGGCCCCCACCAAGGACGGCACCCCGGTGCCCTGGGAGGGGTCCCGGCTGTACCGCACCTATCCCTTCGCCCTGGCCGTTTATGACGACGTGCTGGTGAAAACCGTGGAACAGCTGCAGCAGAACCAGCGGCTGCTGGGGCTGGTGTCGTGGCTGCTGGGGCTGGCCTCCTTCGGAGTGGGGGCGGTGTTCAGCATCCTGCTGCTGCGCCACCGCAGCCGGGAGCTGAAGCTGCAGTTCATCCTGGGCCAGAGCCGGGGCAGCATCTTAGTGTGGGCCCTGACGGAGCACGGGCTGCTGAGCCTGCTGGGGGCGATCATCGGCGCAGGGGGCTTCTGGCTGGCCTTCCGGACGGCCCCGGCCTGGGGGCCGGTGGCGGGCTTCTGGGTGATGAATCTGGCGGGCACGGCTCTGGCATATCTTCTGACCATGCGGCGAAAGTTTCTGGAATCAAATCTGGGGAGGGAATAAATATGAACATCCAGCTGCAAAACGTTACCTATACCTATGCCGGGAAGTATCAGCGGGTCACCGCCGTGGACGGCGTCAGCTATACCTTCCACGACGGGACCCTGTACACCATCATGGGGGCCTCCGGCAGCGGCAAATCCACGCTGCTGAGCCTTTTAGCGGGGCTGAAGCTGCCCACGGAGGGGGAGATCACCCTGGACGAGCAGCCCATCCGGCTCATGGACCGCAGCGCCCTGCGGCGGGACACGGTGTCGGTGATCTATCAGGATTTCAACCTGTTTCCGCTGCTGACGGCGGAGGAAAACGTGTGCTATCCCCTGCGGTTGCAGAAAATGGACAAGGAAAAGGCCCTGGAGCTGGCCCGGCAGCGGCTGACGGATATGGGCATCCGGGAGTCGTATTTCCGGAAGCTGCCCAATCAGCTGTCCGGCGGCGAGCAGCAGCGGGTGGCCATCGCCCGGGCGCTGGCGGCGGGCAGCCGGGTGATCCTGGCCGATGAGCCCACCGGCAGTCTGGACAGCGACAACGGGCGGATGATCGTGGAGACCCTCCAGCGGCTGGCCCACCAGGAGGAGCGCTGCGTCATCGTGGTGACCCACGATCCCAAGGTGGCCGAGGCCGCCGATATCCGGCTGCATATGCAGGACGGAAAGCTCAGTGGGGAAGAAGCATAAAGCCCGGAAGGGCAAAAAATCAGCTGGCTGCGGGGGGGCAGCCAGCTGATTTTTTCAGGATTCGCCGAATTCCCGGGTCAGGTCCCGGTCCAGCAGGGTGCGCAGCTCCGCCATGGGGTCCGCGCCGCAGTAGAGAATGCGGTGCACCGCCTGGCAGATGGGCAGCTCCACGCCATAGCGCTCCCCCAGCAGCACCAGGGCCTCCACGGTGTAGTACCCCTCCGCCAGGTCCGTATACGTCTCGCCCCGGATGAAGGACTCGCCGAACTGCCGGTTGTGGCTGTACCGGGAGAACACCGTGGCCTCATAGTCCCCCAGGTGGCACAGTCCGTAGGCCGACAGCTGGCTGCCGCCCATGGCCTGGATGAGACGGGCCACCTCCCGGGTGCCCCGGCTCATCAGGGCGCCCTTCAGGCTGGACAGGCCCTTGCCGTCTAAAAATCCGGCGGCGATGCCCACCACATTTTTGGCGGCGGCCCCCACCTCGTTGCCGATGAGGTCTTCCCCATAGTAAAAGCGGATCAGGTCGCTGGAGAAGGACCGCACCAGTAGCCGCTTCACGTCCTCCCGGCTGCTGTCGATGACCATGCAGTTGGGGATGCCCCGGTAAAACTCCTGCACATGGCCCGGGCCCAGCCACACCGCCACGGCGTTGGAGGGGTCCAGATTCTCCTGGGCGATCTGGCTCAGGCGGCGGCCCGTCCCCTGCTCCAGGCCCTTCATGCACAAAACGAAGATCTTATCCCCCAGGGCCAGGGGCCGCAGCTGGTCCATCAGGCCCTGGAGCCCCTGGGAGCCGATGGAGATCACCACGATCTCCGCCTGCCGGACGCAGGACAGGTCCGTGGACAGCTGAATGCTTTCCGGCAGCTCCAGCAGGTCGTTGCGGCGGGTGGCAAGAAAGCGCTGCATATGCCGGGAGCCGGGGCGGCCATACAGGGTGACGGCGTGGCCGGTGCGGTCCAGATACCAGGCGATCAGCGAGCCCCAGCGCCCGCAGCCGATGACGGTGATGCGCATATAAAAATCCCTCCTGCGGCATGATAACATATCTTGTTTATCATGCCACAGGAGGGGTTCTTTTGCAAGTTAATTTTCTGTGACGCGGAGCTTCCGGGCATAGGCCAGGGTCTGCTTCAGGGCGCTGTCGCGGGGCACCGCCGCCAGGTGGAGCTTGTGGGCATAGGCCAGCAGCTCCCGGAAGCGGCTGTCCGGCGTGAGACCGGCGGCGATGAGGTCCGCCCCGGTGACCTGGGGCCGGGCCATCAGCTCCCGGTACAGGGCCAGCCGCTGCCGCAGCCAGGGCTCCGTATCCTCCCAGGGCCACAGGCTATGGGTGCCCCGGCCGTCTGCCGAGGCCAGAAGGATCAGGTCCTCCGGCTCCAGTGATTGGTCAAACATCCGGTTGCTGGCCTTGACGGAGGCGTCGGCCCCCACCAGGGCGTTGGGCTTCATGTGCAGCTGCACCATGTTCCGCACATAGGCCGCTGCCGCCTTGTCCCCCACGATGCGCCGCACCAGGGCGTCCGCCAGGGGCACCCCCGCCGACTCGTGGTCATAGGCGTGGATGCGGCCCCGGACATACTCGGTGGCGGCCGGTTTGCCCAGATCATGGCACAGGGCCGCCAGCATAAAGGGAAAGGGCTGCCGGGCCCGGCTGCGCAGAGCCGCCGCCTGGTCCAGTACCAGCATGGTGTGGGTCCAGACGTCCCCTTCCCGGTGAAAGCGCGGCTCCTGGGGCACGCCCATCAGGGCCTCCACCTCCGGAAACCAGTGGGACAGCTGCCCCATGTCCCGCAGAGTCTCGAAAAACGGCGAGGGGCGCTCCGCCTGAAGCAGGGCCTTGCGCAGCTCCCCCTCCACCCGCTCCGGCGGCAGGGCGGACAGGTCGATGCCCCGGCACAGGGCGATGGTCTCCGGGGCCGCGGTGAACCCGAACCGGGCGGCAAACTGGGCCCCCCGCAGCACCCGCAGAGGGTCCTCCGGAAAGGTCCGGTCATCCACATGCCGCAGCACGCCCCGGCGCAGGTCCCGGACACCGTGGAAATGGTCCAGCACCCGGCCGGTCAGCACGTCCTCCATCAGGGCGTTTACGGTGAAGTCCCGCCGCCGGGCGGCCTGCTCCGTGCCCAGAAAGGGGTCCACGGTCACGTCGAAATCCCGGTGGCCCCGGCCGATGGCCCGCTCCCGCCGGGGCATGGCAATGTCCAGGCCATAGCCCTTCAGGCCGTAGATCCCGAAGCTGGCCCCCATCTCCAGGCGGCCTCCCAGGCCGTCTAAGATCTCCTCCAGTTGGCTGGGGGTCAGGCCGTGGACCTCGATGTCCACGTCGGTGTTCTCCCGGCCCAGCAGACGGTCCCGGACGAAGCCCCCCACATAGTAGGCCCGGCCTCCCAGGGCGGCGGCCTGCCGGGCGATGGCCCGGGCGGCCTCCATATCCCGGGCCGGGTCTCCGCGGCCGGTCATCGCTTCTGCCGCCGGGCCAGGAGGTGGTCAATCCACACCAGCACATAGCCCAGGGCCAGGAAGGCTGCGGCCATGGCCAGGAAGATCAGCAGCACCTTGTCCCAGCCCAGAGCGTCCACGTCCATGAAGGGGTAGGGGTACGGCGAGCCGTTGTAAAACCGGAAGCTGCTGACCCGGGCCCGGATCATGGTGTATACGAAGTAGGCCGCCGGGAAAATACCCCACAGGAAGGGCTCAAACCGGCGATAATGCCCCTTTTCGTCAAACAGCAGCCAATCCAGCACCGTCAGCAGCGGGGCGGCGGTGTGGAGCAGGTGGTTGGTAATCAGCTGGGTGTGGCCCATGTTGAAGTCCCCGGCGGCCAGGAACAGGTGGAAGGTGATGCCCGTGATGGCCATGGCCATCACCAGGGCTCCCTTGCACACCGGCAGCCAGGTGTCCCCCCGGCGGAGGGTGCGGACGGCGGCTCCGGCAAAATACACGGCGCACAGGATGTTGCTCATCAGGGTGAAGTATTGCAGGGCGGCCAGGTTCAGCCTTCCGCCGAAGAAGCCGCATTGCAGCACCACCCCCACGGCGGCGCACAGGGCGGTCAGGATATGCACGGCCGCAGCAGCGGCCCTGGAACGAATGGGCATAGCAAAATTCTCCTTTTTCGAAAGCGCTGCGGGCCGGTACAGGCAGCGCCTATACCGGCCCGGGAACAGGTGGGGTCACTGCTGGCTCTGCTGCCAGCGCCAGGAATCCCGGCACATATCCGCCAGGTCCTTTTCCGCGTGCCAGTGCAGCAGGCGGGCGGCCTTGTCCGTGGCGGCATAGCAGGTGGGCAGGTCCCCGGGGCGGCGGGGGCCGATGCGGTGGGGCACCGCCACGCCGTTGACCCGCTGGAAGGTCTCCACGATCTCCAGCACGCTGCTGCCCCGTCCGGTGCCCAGGTTGATGGCCTCCCAGCCCGGATGGCTCCGGGAGTAGTCCAGAGCCGCCGCATGGCCCCGGGCCAGGTCCACCACATGGATATAGTCCCGGACGCCGGTGCCGTCAGGGGTGGGATAGTCGTTGCCGAACACCGTCAGCTCCCGGCGGATACCGGCGGCGGTCTGGGTGATATAGGGCATGAGGTTGTTGGGGATGCCGTTGGGCAGCTCGCCGATGAGGCCGCTTTCGTGGGCCCCCACGGGGTTGAAGTACCGCAGGCACACCGCCGCAAGAGAAGGGTCCGCCTTGGCGGCGTCCCGCAGGATCTGCTCGATCATCAGCTTGGTCCAGGCGTAGGGATTGGTGCAGCCGCCGGTGGACATATCCTCCCGGCAGGGGGCCTCCGCATTGCCGTACACCGTGGCGGAGGAGCTGAAGATCAGCCGGTGGACCCCGTGGTCCGCCATCACCTCCAGCAGGGCCAGGGTGGTGTCCAGATTGTTGCGGTAATAGGCCAGGGGCTTCTGCACGGACTCGCCCACGGCCTTGTATCCGGCCAGGTGCACCGCCGCGGCGATGTCATGGGCCCGGAACACCCGGTCCAGGGCCTGCCGGTCCGACACGTCCATCCGATAGAACACCGGGGCCCGGCCGGTGATTTTTTCGATGCGCTCCGGCACGTCCGGGCTGCTGTTGGACAGGTCGTCGGCGATGACCACGTCATAGTCCCGCTGCAGCAGCTCCACCGCGATGTGGGAGCCGATGAACCCGGCTCCGCCGGTAAGCAGTACGGTTTCCTTCATGATGCTTCCTCCCGAATCCTGTGGTTTACTGCGGCGTCTGGCGCACAACGGCGGAGAACCGGTACACGCCGGCGCCGTCGTACAGCGGGGCCGTCAGCTGCTGGGCCAGGCCGCTGTGACGGTGGACATAGTACAGGGGGATGACCCAGCCGTCCTCCACCAGCATGGCCTCCGCGTCCTCCAGATAGGCGTCCCGGACCTCCACATGGCCGGAGGCGTCCGCCGCCCGCAGCAGCATGTCATAGGCGGTGGAATAGAAGTACCCATTGCCGCTTTCCCACAGGGACAGCAGGCCCGAGGCGTCGCCCCGGTCGGCGGTGACGGTGGTCAGGGCCACCATAAACTCGCCCTGGTTCAGGGCGTCCGCCAGCTCCTGGGCCGTGGCCCCCCGCAGGATGGCGATGAGCCCCAGCTTCTGCTTCCAGGCGTCCTGGACGGCGGCGGCTGTCTGGGCTGCCGTCTCGTCGGTGCTGTCATACAGCAGGGTGATCTGCCCGGCGGCCTTCACGCCGCCTGCCTCCTCCAGCAGGGTCTTGGCCTGCTGGCACAGGGCCTCGTAGTTATCAGGCTCATTGTCGATGAGACTGCCGCTGCCCTGGCGGAAATCGCCGCCCATGGTGTTGCGCAGCCCCGGAGGGACAATGCCCTGGGCGGGGTCCAGAGGCTGGTCCTCCGTCAGCGCGTTCCGGTCGATGGCCAGGGCCAGGGCCCGGCGCAGGGACTCGCTTTCCAGGCTGCCGGTCCGCTGGTTCAGCAGCAGCAGGGTGGTCTGGGGATAGGGATCGGAGGTGTCGCCCTCCGGCAGGTTCATAGCAAAGTCCACGTCGCCGCCGGACAGCAGGTCCGCCCGGGCCTGGCCGTCCGTCTCGAACCGGAACTCCAGCACGTCCGGCCCCAGGCGGCGGGCATCATAGTACCCGTCGGCCGCCTGGGCGGTGAGGTCCGTCTCGTCCCAGCCGGTGGCCCGATAGGGGCCGTCGGTCAGCAGGGTCTCGGAGTGCAGGGACCAGTCCTCCCGCTCCGCCGCGTCGCTGCGCACCGGCATGGTGGCCGTCCCGGCGCAGACATCCGTCAGGAAATAGGCGCACTTGTAGGAGAGCTTCACCACGAAGGTGAAGTCGTCCGGGGCGGACACCTGAAGAAGGCTTCCGTCCTGCTCGGCCTGCACCTGGTCAAAGCCCGCCACCATGTTCAGCAGAGCCGCATGGGGGGAGGCGGTGGCCGGGTCCGCCAGCCGCTGCCAGGCATAGACAAAGTCGTGGGCGGTGACGGTCTGCCCGTCGGACCAGCGGACGTTCTGCCGCAGGGTGAAGGTATAGGTCTCGGTGCCGTCCAGGTTGTCCTCCACGGTGTAGGATTTGGCGGCGGCGTAAACCGGCTGGATGCCGCCGTCCTCCCCCCGGGAGAGCTTCATGAGGTTTTCAAACAGGTGGGCCACCACCGTGCGCTCGGCATCGGAGGAGGCCATGGCGGGGTCCAGGGTGGCCGGGGCGGCGTCCAGGCACACCCGCAGGGTCATGGTGTCCCGCGGCTGGGCGCAGCCGGTCAGAGCCAGCATGCACAGCACCAGCAACAGGGCCATGTACCGTATCCGTCGTTTCATAGGGGCCACGCTCCTTACTTTGATTTGGGCTCCGCAGGAGTCACCCGGCCGTCCTCCTCCAGGGTGGCGGGGATGATCTGGCTGCGAGTGTTGCGGGCGATGTCGTCCAGCCGCATGCGGGAGGGGAAGTCCGACAGCAGGGTATAGGCCACGCCGTGCTTCTTGGCCCGGCCGGTGCGGCCGATGCGGTGGATGTAGTACTCATTCTCCTCGGGTACCTCGAAGTTGAACACCGCGTCCACGTCGTCCACGTCGATGCCCCGGCTGGCCACGTCCGTGGCCACGAACACATGAAGCTCCCCGTCCCGGAACCGGGCCATGACCTCCTCCCGCTTGCGCTGGGGAATGTCGCCGTGGATGCACTGGGCGTCCAGCCCCCGCAGCTGCAGGAACTTGGTCAGCCGCTCGGTGGAGCCCTTGGTGTTGCAGAAGCAGATGACCCGGTCTAGCTGCTGGGCGCGGATGATGGAGGCGATGGCGTCCACCTTCTTGTCAGACGGCACCTCGATGCGGTATTGCAGGATATCGGGCTTGTTTTCCCGGGTGGCCTGGACGGTGATCTCCTCCGGGTCCCGCTGATACACCCAGGAGATGTCCATGACCTCCCGGGAGATGGTGGCGGAGAACATGCCCAGATTCTTCCGATGGGGGATCTTGTCCAGAATCCGGGTCACATCATGGATAAAGCCCATGTCCAGCATCCGGTCCGCCTCGTCCAGCACCACGGTCTGCACCTGACCCAGGGTGACGGTGCGGCGCTTCATATGGTCGGACAGGCGGCCCGGGGTGGCCACCACGATCTGGGGCCGCCGCTTCAGGGCGTTGATCTGCTTGCCGATGGGCTGGCCGCCGTACAGGCACACCAGCCGCACCCCCTCGTGGCACACGGCGATCTGGCGCATTTCGTCGGTGATCTGCATGGCCAGCTCCCGGGTGGGGGCCAGGATCACCGCCTGGACCTCCTCGCTTTCCGGGTCGATGCGCTCGATGATGGGGATGCCGAAGGCCATGGTCTTGCCGGTGCCGGTGGGGGCCTTGGCGATGACGTCCTTCCCCTCCAGCATGGGGGGGATGCACCCGGCCTGGACGGGGGTGCTGATCTCATATCCCTTGTTCCTTATGGCGCGCGTGGTGGCCTCGGACAGGCCGAAGCTGTCAAAGGGCGCGCCCTGTGTAAATTCCATAGCAGTTTCCTCGTTTTCTATATATTCAGCCAGGATATATTATACCATATCTGTCAATATGTCCCCGTACTGCTCCAGCAGCCACCAGGTGATCCGGGCCGTCAGCCCCCACAGGGGATGCGGCAGCCCCTCGTACACCGGCACCTCCATGCGCCCGGCCTGCCAGGGATATCCGGCGGAGGCCCCCACCCGGTCATAGGGGAAGTCCGGCCCGATCTCCGGCCGCAGGGAATAGCGGTAGATAGCCGGGGGATGGGCCGCCAGCCAGGACAGGGGCGCCGTGAAGGTGTCCTGCACCTCGTCGGGGCTGGGGTGCAGCACCGCCGCCGGGTCCACCCGGCCCAGCACCGGATACATGAGCCCCTCGGACCGCAGGTACAGAAAGTCCAGGTCCCCGAAAATCTCAATGGCCTCCGCCGGAAGGCCCAGCTCCTCGAAGGTCTCCCGCAGGGCGCACTGCCGGGGCGTCTCCCCGGCCTCCATCCGTCCGCCGGGGAAGCACACCTCACCGCTGTGGTGGTGCAGCTTCGCCGGGCGCACCTCATATAAAAGGCTCAGCCCCCGGGGCGTTTCCACCAGGGGCACCAGCACCGCGTATTCCCCCCGTGCCTGCTGCAGGGTGGTGCGGTGGGCCGCCATTCTGCGCCGCAGCGCCTGTTCATCCATGCTTTCTCCCCCTTTTCACCACCACTATACCACATTCCGGCCCGAAGAAAAAGCAAAATCCATAAAAACAGCCGAATTCGCAAAAAGTTCTTGCAATCGAAAAAAACAGGGCATATAATGTAAAGGTTGAGAGATTTGCTATGCAAAAGCATAGCAAAAAATAGAATGTGCCATTCCCTCGCCCCTTCGGGGCAACCGGGAATGATGCACAAAGCGTGTACCGCGAGAACCAGGAGACGGTGGAGCGGGTCATGGACTCCAACGACCTGGAGCGTGAGCGGGGCATCACCATCCTGGCCAAGAACACCGCCATCCAGTACGGCGACACCAAGATCAACATTGTGGACACCCCGGGCCATGCCGACTTCGGCGGCGAGGTGGAGCGCATCCTGAAGATGGTCAACGGCGTTATCCTGCTGGTGGACGCCGCCGAGGGCCCCATGCCCCAGACCCGCTTCGTCCTCAGCCGGGCGTTGGAGCTGGGTCACCGGGTCATCGTGGTGGTCAACAAGATCGACCGCCCGGACCAGCGCATTCACGAGGTCATCGACGAGGTGCTGGAGCTGCTGCTGGACCTGGACGCCACCCCGGAGCAGCTGGACTCCCCCATGCTGTTCTGTTCCGCCCGCCAGGGCGTCGCCTCCTACTCCCCCGACGTGCCGGGCACGGACCTCAAGCCCCTGTTCGACACCATCCTCAGCTATATTCCCGCTCCCGAGGCGGACCTGGACCAGCCCTTCCAGATGCTGGTGTCCGCCATCGACTATAACGAGTTCGTGGGCCGCATCGCCATCGGCCGGGTGGAGCGTGGCGTCCTGAAGCAGAACCAGGAGATCGCCGTGTGCAACTATCACGACCCCGACGCCCCGGCCAAGAAGGCCAAGGCCGTGTCCATGTACGAGTTCCAGGGCCTGGGCAAGCAGCCCATCACCGAGGCCACCGCCGGCAACATCATTGCCATGTCCGGCATCGGCGATATCACCATCGGCGACACCATCTGCGCCCCGGAGTGCGTGGAGCCCCTGCCCTTTGTGAAAATTTCCGCCCCCACCATGGAGATGACCTTCTCCGTCAACGACTCCCCCTATGCCGGCCGCGAGGGCAAGTTCGTCACCTCCCGCCAGCTGCGGGACCGCCTGTTCCGGGAGACCCTGAAGGACGTGTCCCTGCGGGTGACGGAGATCGACGGCGCCACCGACGCCTTCAACGTGGCGGGCCGGGGCGAGATGAGCCTGTCCATCCTTATCGAGACCATGCGCCGGGAGGGCTATGAGTTCCAGGTGTCTCCCCCCCGGGTGCTGTACCGCACCATCGACGGCAAGAAGTGCGAGCCCATCGAGCGGCTGGTGGCCGACGTGCCCAGCGAGTCCGTGGGCGCGGTCATCGAGAAGCTGGGCTCCCGCAAGGGCGACCTGATCGAGATGACCCCCGTGGGCAGCCGCATGAAGCTGGAGTTCCTGATCCCCGCCCGGGGCCTGTTCGGCTATCGCAACGAGTTCCTGACGGATACCCGGGGCGAGGGCATCATGGCCTCCGTGTTCGACAGCTACGCCCCCTATAAGGGCGACCTGAGCCGCCGGAACACCGGCTCCCTGGTGTCCTTTGAGACCGGCGAGTCCGTCAGCTACGGACTGTTCAACGCCCAGGAGCGGGGCGCCCTGTTCATCGGGCCCGGCGTCAAGGTGTATGAGGGCATGATCGTGGGCGTGTCCCCCAAGCAGGAGGACATCACCGTCAACGTCTGCAAGAAGAAGCAGATGACCAATATGCGGGCCGCCGGTTCCGACGAGGCCCTGCGCCTGGTGCCGCCCCGGAAGCTGAGCCTGGAGCAGTGCCTGGAGTTCCTGGCCGACGACGAGCTGCTGGAGGTCACTCCCGAGAGCCTGCGCATGCGCAAGACCATTCTCAACCACGAAAAGCGCATGAAGGCTACCCACGGCGGCAAGAAAAAGTAAAATATAAACACAAAACCCCGCCCTGCCGGATGGCAGGGCGGGGTTTTGTTTGCCAAAAAGGGCTTTGCCCTTTTTGGCAAAAGGCTTGCAGTCTGCCGCCTGCGGGCGGCAAACTCTGCGAGGCTTTTCAGGCGGGGGCATTCTATCCGCGCATATTGATGTATACGCTTATAATCGGCGTCAGGCGGCCTGGACCTCGAACTTCAGCACGCCCTCGGCGGCGGAGATGCGGGTCATCATGGACTCCAGGTCCTCCACCATATCCCGGGTCTCGGCGGAGATGGTGACGCCGGCGCAGCCGTTGGTGGGGATGGTCTGGTTGATGGTGAGAATATTTGCGCCGGAATTGGCAAAAATAGACAGGAAGTTGGACAGCACGCCGGGGTTGTCCTTCAGCAGGGCGTAAAACGTGATGATGTGGCCGGCCTTCATGTCCTGGAAGGGCTGCACGGCGTCCTTGTACTTGTAAAACGCGCTGCGGCTGATGCCCACCATCCGGGCCGCCTCGCCCACGGTGGCCGCCTCGCCCACCTGGAGCATCCGGCGGGCCTCCGCCACCTTTATGAATACCTCCGGCAGGGCTTCTGTCGATACGATGTAATACTTCTGATTGCTCATGGCCGTAAACCTCCGCTGATGTGTCCGGCGGAGACGCGGCCCCGCCGTTTCTTTTGGCCATTATCATACCATGTTGTTTGACAAAACACAACTGTTTTCGTAGGAGGGAGCATACAAAAATGCAGGAAAAGCAGCGGGCTTTTTTGGTGCGGACTGCCTATTGGGCCGTGTGGGCGGTGCTGCTGTGGCTGGGGGTGCGGTATCTGCTGCGGTGGCTGCTGCCGTTTCTGCTGGCCCTGGCCCTGGCGGCGGCGGTGGAGCCGGTGATCGCCTGGTGCCGCCGCCGGATGGGCCTGAAGCGGGGGTTTACGGCGGCGGTGGTGACCATCGCCGTCACCGGGGCCATACTGGCGCTGGCGGCGGTGATCGTGTGGCAGCTGATCCGCCAGGCGGCGGAGCTGCTGGGGCAGCTCCCCGGGCTTCTGGCGGGGCTGCCGGGCATGACGGAGGACCTGCGGCAGCGGCTGGAGGACTTCTGCGCCGCCTGTCCCCAGGGGCTGCGGAGCTGGCTGGAGGAGGTCCCCGCCCTGCTGGGGACCCTGGCGGCGGGAGCGGCCCAGCGGGCCAGCGGAGCCTGCATCACAGCGGCGGCGGCCCTGGCCGCCGCCCTGCCGGGGGTGTTCCTGTTCTGCGGCACCACGGCCCTGGCGGTGTTCTTCACCGCCGGCAGCTATCCCCGGGTGATGGCCTTTTTCCGGCGGCAGCTGGGGCACCGGCTGGACCGGGCCAGAGGGGTCAAGGCCAATCTGCTGTCCACCCTGGGAAAATGGTGCCGGGCCCAGGCGATTTTGCTGGGGGTCACCTTCTGTGAGCTGCTGGCGGGCTTCCTGCTGATGGGCCAGCGGTATGCCCTGCTGCTGGCCGCCGTTACCGCGCTGGTGGACGCCCTGCCGGTGTTCGGCACCGGCACGGTGCTGCTGCCCTGGGCGGCGGTGTGTCTGCTGGCGGGGCAGGCCCCCCGGGCGGTGGCCCTGGCGGCCCTGTATGCGGTGATCTCCGCCGTGCGCAGCCTTCTGGAGCCCAAGGTCATGGCCGCCCAGGCGGGACTGCCTCCCCTGGCGGCTCTGGCGGCCATGTACGCCGGGTTCCGGGCCTTGGGCGTGGCGGGGATGATCCTGCTGCCTATGGCGCTGCTGTTTGTCAAGCAGCTCCACGACGAGGGGTATGTGGGCCTGTGGAAATAGCCGCAAAAAGCGAAAAAAGCTGTTTTCTTGCCGGATGATCTGTGGTATAATGGGATGTTAGTGAAGATTTTCGGTAGGAGAGAACACAGACATGAACAAGCAACGCCGCGCCGACCTGCTGCTGGTGATGACCACCTTTTTCTGGGGTGCCAGCTATTATCTGACGGATATCTGCCTGGCAGATCTGCCGCCCATGACCCTGAACGCCTTCCGCTTTATTGTGGCGTTTCTGGTGCTGGGGCTGATCTTCTGGAAGCACGTGGTTCACATCAACCGCACCACCCTGCGGTACAGCCTCATCGTGGGCCTGGCCCTGGCGGGGACCTATGTGGCCTATAACTACGGCATCACCCGCACTTCCCTCTCCAACGCCGCTTTCATCTGTGCCCTGCAGGTGATTTTTGCCCCGCTGCTGGGCTTTCTGTTCTTCCGGCAGAGACCCGGGTGGAAGCTGGGCGCCGCCCTGGCGGTGTGTACCGTGGGCATGGCCCTGTTGACGCTGAACGGTCAGCTGCGCCCGGCCTCCGGGGACCTGATCTGCCTCATTACCCCCCTGTGCTACGCCGTGGACCTGCTGATCACGGAGAAGGCCGTCCGGGACCCCCGGGTGGACCCCCTGGGCCTGGGGGTGTGCCAGCTGGCGGTGGTGGGCATCGTGACCCTGGCCCTGGCCCTGGTGCTGGGGGAGCCGGTGCATCTGCCCACCTCCGGCAAGACCTGGGCGGCGGCGCTGTTTCTGGGAATTTTCTGCTCGGGGGTGGCCTTTGTCATCCAGTCCGTGCAGCAGCAGTATACCACCGCCAGCCATGTGGGCCTGATCTTTACCCTGGAGCCGGTGTTTGCCTCCATGGTGGCCTTTGTCATGACCGGCGAGGTACTGTCTCTTCGGGGCTATATCGGCGCGGCCCTGATGCTGCTGAGCCTGTTTATTATGGAGGGCGACTGGTCCTTCCTGGGCCGCAAAAAGCGTGTATAAAGGAGAACATACCGTGGATAAACGATTGGAACGCATTCTGCCCCGGGTGCAGAAGCCTGCCCGCTATGTGGGCGGGGAATACAACGCCGTGAAGAAGGACCCGGCCCAGGTGGATACCCGCATTGCCTTCTGCTTCCCGGATACATACGAGATCGGCATGTCCAACCTGGGCATGCGGATCCTCTACGGCGTGATGAACAACATGGAGGGCGTGTGGTGCCAGCGGGTGTTCGCCCCCTGGGGCGACATGGAGGAGGAGATGCGCCGGGCGGGGATGCCCCTGTTCGCCCTGGAATCCGGCCAGCCCATCACGGACTTTGACATCGTGGCCTTTTCCGTGGGCTATGAGATGGCCTTTCCCGCCATCCTGAATATGCTGGACCTGGCAAACATTCCCATTCACAGCGCCGACCGCACGGCCCTGACCCCACTGGTCATCGCCGGGGGCACCGCCATGTACAACGCCGAGCCCATCGCCGACTTCATCGACCTGGTAAGCCTGGGCGAGGGGGAGGACATCACCGTGGAGCTGGTGGAGCTGCACCGCCGGGCCCGGCGGGAGGGCTGGACCAAGGAGGCGTTTCTTCGGGCCGCCGCCCAGCTGCCGGGCATCTACGTCCCAAGCCTGTACGACGTGACGTATCACGACGACGGCACCGTGGCCGCCATCACCCCCCGGGACGGGGCTCCGGCGGTGGTGACCAAGCGCATTGTCCGGGATATGGACAAGGCCTTTTTCCCCACCAAAACCATCGTCCCCTCCACGGAGATCGTCCAGGACCGGGTGATGCTGGAGCTGTTCCGGGGCTGCATCCGGGGCTGCCGGTTCTGTCAGGCGGGGTATGTGTACCGGCCCGTCCGCAACCGCAGCCGGGAGCTGTGCGCCCGATACGGCGTGGAGTCCTGCAACGACTCCGGCTATCAGGAGGTGACCCTGTCCAGCCTGTCCACCAGCGACTACCCGCCGCTGACGGAGCTGTGCGACCAGCTGGAGCCCTTCTGCCAGCAGCGGCACGTGAATCTGTCCCTGCCCAGTCTGCGGGCGGACAACTTCTCCATGAGCCTGATGGAGCGGCTGGCCAAGGGCCGCAAAAGCGGCCTGACCTTCGCCCCGGAGGCCGGGACCCAGCGGCTGCGGGACGTCATCAACAAAAACGTCACCCAGGAGGACCTGCTGGCCTCCTGCCGGACGGCCTTCGCCGGGGGCTACAGCGCCGTGAAGCTGTATTTCATGCTGGGCCTGCCCACGGAGACCGACGAGGACGTGCTGGGCATCGCCGATCTGGCGGCCCGGGTCATGCACACCTGGCGGGAAAGCGCCAGCAACAAGAACCGGGGCGTCCGCATCACCGTGTCCACCTCCTGGTTCGTGCCCAAGCCCCACACGGCCTTTCAGTGGGAGCCGCAGATCTCCAAGGAGGAATATGAGCGGCGGGTGAACCTGCTGCGGGAGGCCATCAAGACCAAAACCGTCACCTATAACTGGCACGATTCAGACACCAGCTTCCTGGAGGCCGTTCTGGCCCGGGGGGACCGGCGCATGGGGAAGGTCCTGGAGACCGCCTGGCGCAAGGGGGCCAAGCTGGACGCCTGGGAGGAGTATTTCTCCCTGGACCGCTGGCTGGAGGCCTTTGACCAGTGCGGGCTGGACCCCCATTTTTACGCCAACCGCACCCGGGAAAAGGACGAGCTGATGCCCTGGGCCATGATCTCCAGCGGCGTCACGGAGGGCTATCTCTGGCGGGAGCGGGAGCGGGCCTTTGCCGGGGTCACCACCCCGGACTGCCGCACCCACTGCAACGCCTGCGGCGCCAACCGGCTGGTAGGAGGGAAATGCGATGTCTAAGCTGCGACTGCTGTTTGTGAAGGAGGGCCCGGCGGCCTATATCTCCAATCTGGACCTGCTGCGGACGGTGCAGCGGGCCTTTCCCCGGACGGAGCTGGATATCAAACACTCCCAGGGCTTCCATCCCCATCCCATCATCTCCATCGTGCTGCCGCTGCCGGTGTGCCAGTCCAGCGACTGCGAGCTGCTGGACTTTGAGGTGACCCAGGACACCGACGGGGCGGGCCTGGCCGAAAAGCTCAACGGCGGCCTGCCGGAGGGGCTGCGGATCCTGGGCTGCTATCCCGCCCTGCGGCCGGTGCGGGAGCTGGCCTATCTCCGGGCGGAGGTGGAGCTGGACTATGACCGGGGGGTGCCGGAGGGGGCCGTGCAGGCCCTGGAGGAGCTGTTTCACCGGCAGGAGCTGCTGATCGAAAAGCGCACCAAGCGCAAGCAGCTGGCCCAGGTGGACATCGCCCCCATGATCCGGGACATCGCCTTTGCGCAGGAGGAGAACCTGCTGCGTGTCTTTGTCACGGTGCAGGCCCAGAACCCGGGGCTGAACCCCCAGCTGCTGGAAAAGGCCATCGCCCGGTATCTGCCGGAGCTGACGCCGGACTTTGTCCGGGTCCGCCGCCGCCAGCTGCTGGACGCCGACGGCCAGGTGTTCCGATGATCCCATCACCCGGAGGGCGACCCCCTTCGGGTGATCTTCTTGCCCCGGCGATGAGGGGGCCGGAGGACAGCGTCCTATGTTTCGTATAAATGACGTTCCCGGTAACGGCGGATTCCTTGACGAGGGGGGCGGTTTGCGTTACAATAGGGCCAGAATGCGGTATTATGCCCCGGGATTTGGGGCGGTTATGATAACATATAGGGAGATCATTCCATGAACGTTTCCGAAAACACAGAGCTTTACCGGACCTATGGCGCACATCCGGCAGAGGAGGGCTGGTCCTTCCGGGTCTATGCCCCCAGCGCCCGGGAGGCCGCCCTGGCCGGTGACTTCAACCACTGGCAGCCCGTTCCCATGGAGCGGCAGGGCAGCGACTGGGTCCTGACCGTTTCCGACGCCCGGCCCGGCGACTGCTATAAATACGTCATCACCGGGGCCGACGGCCAGGTACGCTGGAAGGCGGACCCCTACGGCACCTATGCCCAGCTGCGGCCCGACACCGCCAGCCGCCTGTTCGACGTGTCCGGCTTCCACTGGCACGACGACGTGTGGCGGGAGCGCCGCCGGGAGACGCCCCTGACCGAGGGGCCCCTGAACATCTATGAGGTCCACTGCGGCTCCTGGCAGCGGGGAGAGGACGGGGCGTTCCTGAACTATCGCCGGCTGGCGGACCGGCTGGCCCCCTATGTCCGCAGCATGGGCTACAACGCCGTGGAGCTGCTGCCGGTGACGGAGTATCCCCTGGACGACTCCTGGGGCTATCAGTGCGTGGGCTATTTCGCCCCCACCAGCCGCTACGGCGACCCCCACGACTTCATGTATCTGGTGGACCGGCTGCACCGGGCGGGGCTGGCGGTGATCCTGGACTGGGTCCCCGCCCACTTCTGCAAGGACGCCCACGGCCTCATCGACTTTGACGGCACCAGCCTGTATGAATACGGCGACCCCCTGAAGCGGGAGCACCAGAGCTGGGGCACCCGTGTCTTTGACTTCGGCAAGGACGACGTGCGGTCCTTCCTGCTGTCCTCCGCCCGGTGGTGGCTGGAGGAATACCACATCGACGGCCTGCGGGTGGACGCCGTGGCGTCCATGCTGTATCTGGACTATGGCCGGACCGAGTGGCGGCCCAACGTCCACGGGGGGCATGAAAATCTGGAGGCCATCTCGTTTCTGCAGGACCTGAACCGCCTGGCGGCGGCCATGGATCCCCCGGCCCTGACGGCGGCGGAGGAATCCACCGCCTGGCCTAAGGTCACCTGGCCCATTGAGGAGGGCGGCCTGGGCTTCGGCCTGAAGTGGAACATGGGATGGATGAACGACGTGTGCCACTATCTGAAGATGGACCCCTGGTTCCGCCAGTTCCACCACAAGGACGTGACCTTCTCCATGATGTACGCCTTCTCCGAGCGCTTCGTGCTGCCCCTGTCCCACGACGAGGTGGTGTATATGAAGGGCTCCCTCCGGGGCAAGATGCCCGGGGACGACTGGCGGCAGCTGGCAGGGGTCCGGGGCTTCACGGCCTATATGCTGGCCCACCCCGGCAAGAAGCTCACCTTTATGGGGGCGGAGCTGGGCCAGTGGCACGAGTGGGACTTCCGGGGCCAGCTGGACTGGTATCTGCTGGACCGGGACGACTGCAGCCGCACCCACGCCTGCATCCAGGCCCTGAACCGGTTTTATAAGAAGTCCCGCCCCCTGTGGGAAAATGACCGGGACTGGAACGGCTTTGAGTGGCTGGTGGCCGACGACAACCACAACAACGTCCTGGCCTTCCTGCGCCGGGACAACAAGGGTCATGAGCTGATCTGCGTGGTGAATTTCTCGCCGGAGGCCCACGAGGGATATCGCTTCGGCGTGCCCGGCAAGCTGTTTTATGAGGAAGTGTTCAACACCGACGACGCCGCCTGGGGCGGCTCCGGTGTGTGCAATACCGGACCCATCCCCGTGGAGGATATCCCGTCCCACGGGCGGGACAAGTCCATTGCCCTGCGGGTGCCGCCCCTGGGCGCGGTGTTTCTGCAGGGCCGGGTCCGGCGCAGAAGCAACAAGCCATAACCGACAGACTGGAGGGAACGAACAGACATGAAAAAAGAATGCGTGGCCATGCTGCTGGCCGGCGGACAGGGCAGCCGCCTGTATGTCCTCACCGGCGACATGGCAAAGCCCGCGGTGCCCTTTGGGGGCAAGTTCCGCATCATCGACTTTCCCCTGTCCAACTGCACCAATTCCGGCATCGACACCGTGGGTGTGCTGACCCAGTACCGCCCCCTGGAGCTCAACAGCTATATCGGCAGCGGCCAGCCCTGGGAGCTGGACCGGCTCAACGGCGGTGTGCACATCCTGCCGCCGTACCAGAGCGCCTCCGGCGCCTCCTGGTACAAGGGCACCGCCAACGCCATCTATCAGAACATCGGCTTTGTGGACCTGTACGACCCGGAGTATGTGGCGGTGCTGTCCGGGGACCACATCTATAAGATGGACTATTCCCGGATGCTCCAGCACCACAAGGACGCCGGGGCCGCCTGCACCATCTCTGTGATGGAGGTCCCCTGGGCCGAGGCCAGCCGCTTCGGCATCATGTCCGTGGACGAAAACGACCGGATCACCGCCTTCGCCGAAAAGCCCAAGGAGCCTAAGAGCAACCTGGCCTCCATGGGAATCTATATCTTCACCTGGCAGAAGCTGCGGGCCTATCTGCTGGCGGACGAGGCCGACCCCACCTCCGACAACGACTTCGGCAAGAACATCATCCCCGCCATGCTGGAGGCCGGAGAGGTCATGTCCGCCTATCGCTTCGAGGGCTACTGGAAGGACGTGGGCACCCTGGACTCCCTGTGGGACGCCAACATGGATATGCTGGCCCCGGGCAGCGGGCTGAACCTGCTGGACAAGAAGTGGCCCATCTATTGCCGAACGCCCTCCTGCCCGCCGGCCTTTCTGGGCCCCCACGCCGACGTGGGCAACAGCGCCGTGGCCAAGGGCTGCGGCATCCTGGGCGAGGTGAAAAACAGCGTGCTGAGCTATAACACCCAGGTGGGCCAGGGGGCCAGCGTGTGCTACTCCGTGGTCATGCCCGGGGCCGTCATCGAGGAGGGCGCGGTGGTGCAGTACGCCATCATCGGCGAGCGCTGCCGGGTGGGCCGGGGGGCCCAGGTGGGCACGCCGCCGGAAACCGCCAAAAATCCCGACGACTGGAGCATCGCCGTCCTGGGGCCGGACACCGTTATCGCCCCCGGCGAGGTGGTGCCTGCCAAGGCCCTGCTGGACCGTCATCACGGGGAGGTGGAAGCATGAACGGAATGCACGGCATCATTTTCTCCTATGAAAAGAAAACCGGACTGCGGGAGCTCATCGAGCAGCGCATCCACGGCTCCATCCCCTTCGGCGGCAACTATCGGGTGGTGGACTTTATGCTCTCCAACATGGTCAATGCCGGCGTCCGGGACGTGGGCGTCATCATGCACGGCAAGTGCCAGAGCATGCTGGACCACCTGGGCACCGGCAAAAGCTGGGACCTCAGCCGCAACCACGGCGGCCTGACCCTGCTGCCGGCCTTCGCCTATGCCGAGCGGCGGGGCGACGCCGGCCGGTTCCGGGGCAAGGTGGAGGCCCTGGGCTGCGTGATGGACTATCTCAAGGACATCCGGCAGGACTATGTGGTGCTGACCGACAGCGACCTGGTGGTGAACCTGCCCCTGGACGACGTGCTGCGGGATCACATCGCCTCCGGCGCGGACATGACGGCGGTGTGCACCTCTCTGCCGGGGCCGGAAAGCGACACCTATTTTCAGCTGGATAACTCCGGGCGCATTGTGGACGTGGCTCACGACGTGTTCACCCCCGAGGGCTTCCGCTGCCTGAACATCTTCGTGCTGCGCCGGGACCTGCTGATCCAGCTGGTCACCGACTGCATGGCACACAACCAGTACAGCTTCCGCCACAACATTCTCCAGGACAGGAAGGATGCCCTGCATTTCCGGGCCTATGTCTGGGACGGCTACGCCGCCCGCATCGACACCATCGAGGCCTATTACCGCCGCAGCATGGAGCTGCTGCGGCCGGAGATCCGCATGGAGCTGTTTGCCCCCCAGCGGCCCATCTTCGCCAAGGAAAACGACTCCCCCTCGTCCTATATGGACGGGTCCTGCGTCAACTCCCTTATCGCCGACGGCTGCGACATCCAGGGCACGGTGAAAAACTGCATCCTGTTCCGGGGCGTCCGCATCGAGCCGGGGGCCGACGTGGAGGGCTGCATCCTCTTTAAGGGCACCGTGGTCCGCCGGGGCGCCGTCCTGCGGGGCGTTATCACCGACAAATACGTCACCGTGCAGGAGGGGCGCACCCTGATGGGCCACGAGAACTATCCCCTGGTGGTGGCCCGGGGCGTCACGATCTGAAATATGACACACGTTCATCCGGAGGTGACCATATGAATATTCTGTATATCACCAGCGAGGCGGCCCCGTTCTGCAAAACCGGGGGCCTTGCGGACGTGCTGGGCAGTCTGCCCCCGGCGGTGGCGGCGGAGGGCGACCATACCGCCGTGCTGCTGCCGCTGTACAGCCAGATCGCCCAGCGCTGGCGGGAGAAGATGAACTTCCGCTGCTATATCTATGTGGACCTGGGCTGGCGGCACGAATACTGCGGGCTGTTCTCCCTGGAATACCGGGGCGTCACCTGGTATTTCGCGGACAACGAGCGGTATTTCCGCCGCCGGGGCCTGTACGGCGACATGGACGACGGCGAGCGCTTTGCCTTCTTCTCCAAGGCGGCGGTAGCCCTGCTGCCCCATCTGGCGGAGTATCCCAACGTGGTCCACTGCAACGACTGGCAGACGGCCCTGGTGCCGGTATACCTGCGGGACGCCGGAAACGACCTGCCGGTGGTGTTCACCATCCACAACGTGGAGTATCAGGGCAAGTACGGCCCCGAGACCGTGGAGGACCTGTTCGGCCTGAACCGGGGCTGGTACGACGGCGGCATCCTGCGGATGGACGGGTGCGTGAACCTGATGAAGGGGGCTATGCTCACCGCCAACGCCGTTACCACCGTCAGCCCCACCTACGCCGCCCAGCTTCACGACCCGGCCTATGCCTGCGGCCTGGAGCAGGTGGTGCACCTGATCGACTATAAGCTCTCCGGCGTGCTCAACGGCCTGGACATTGAGAGCTATAACCCCGCCCACGACGGCTCCCTGCCCCGGACCTTCGACCCCGACCATATGGAGGGCAAGGCCGTGTGCAAGGCGGAGCTGCAGCGGCAGCTGGGCCTTGCCCAGGAGCCGGACACCCCGCTGATGGCCATCGTCAGCCGCCTGGTGGGCCACAAGGGCATGGACCTGGTGTGCCAGGGTCTGGAGGGCATTATGGCCACCGGCTGCCAGCTGGTGGTGCTGGGCCAGGGGGAGTCCCAGTTTGAGGACGCCTTCCGCTGGGCCCAGAACCGGTGGCCCGGCCGGGTATCGGCCCAGATCACCTATTCCGACAATCTGTCCCGCCGGATCTACGGCGCGGCGGACCTGTTCCTGATGCCCTCCCGCAGCGAGCCCTGCGGCCTGAGCCAGCTGATCGCCATGCGCTATGGCGCGGTGCCCATCGTCCGCCAGACCGGCGGCCTCAACGACACCGTCCGCTCCTGCCAGGTGGGCCAGCCCGACGGCAACGGCTATGTGTTCTCCGACTGCACCGCCCATGACCTGTGCCAGACGGTGGGGCAGGCGGTGGGCCTGTACCGGGGGGACCGGATGGGCTTTGACACCGTCCGCCGCCGGGGCATGACCGAGGACTTCAGCTGGAACCGCAGCGCCGGGGCCTACCGGCGCATTTACCAAGATCTATCACGGAGGAACCACTAAATGACTTATACCAAAGACGCCCTGAAGGAGGCCATCCAGCAGAAGCTGCGCCTGAACTATGGCTGCACCGAAAAGCAGGCCACCGACGGGGAGATCATGAAGGCCTGCGCCCTGGCCCTGCGGGACATTATGGCCGTGCGCAGCGTGGACACCCAGGAGCGCACCCAGGAGCAGCAGGAAAAGCGGGTGCACTATATGTCCCTGGAGTTCCTGATGGGCCGCAGCCTGATGAAAAACGCCTATAACCTGGGGATTCTGCCCCAGCTGACCCAGGCGGTGGAGGAGCTGGGCTTCTCCGCCCCGGATATCTTCGACATGGAGCCGGACGCGGGCCTTGGCAACGGCGGCCTGGGCCGCCTGGCCGCCTGCTATCTGGACAGCATGACCACCCTGGACATTCCCGCCACCGGCTACTCCATCTGCTATGAGCTGGGCATTTTCAAGCAGAAGATCGTGGACGGTCAGCAGGTGGAGCTGCCCGACGACTGGCTGAACCTGGGGGATGCGTGGCTGATGCCCAAGCCCCAGGAGGCCGAGGAAATTCACTTCGGCGGCCGGGTCCGCACCCGGTGGGACAACGGCCACCTGATGGTGGTCCACGAGGACTATACCCGGGTGCTGGCCATCCCCTGCGATATGCTGGTGGCGGGCTACAACACCGACCATGTGAACACCCTGCGCCTGTGGGACGCCAAGAGCCCCAAGCCCATTGATATGCAGCTGTTCAGCCAGGGGCAGTATCTGAAGGCCAACGAGGAGCGGGCCATGGCCGACTCCATCAGCACCATCCTCTATCCCGAGGACAACCACTACGAGGGCAAGTCCCTGCGGCTGAAGCAGCAGTACTTCTTCGTGTCGGCCACCCTGCAGTCCATCACCCGCCAGCACATCCAGACCTACGGCACCCTGAAGAACTTCCACGAAAAGAACGTCATCCAGATCAACGACACCCACCCCGCCCTGGTGATCCCGGAGCTGATGCGCATCCTCATCGACGACGCGGGCCTGAGCTGGGACGAGGCCTGGGACATCACCCGCCACTCCGTGGCCTATACCAACCACACCGTGCTGGCCGAGGCACTGGAGAGCTGGCCCCAGCGGCTGTTCGAGACGCTGCTGCCCCGCATCTGGCAGATCATGCAGGAGATCGCGCGGCGCTGGCAGCAGAAGGTGGACGATTTCTATCACGACCCCAAAAAGACGGAGAAAATGGCGGTTATCTGGGACGGCGTGGTCCACATGGCCAACCTCTGCATCGCCGGGGGCATGGCCGTCAACGGCGTGTCCGCCCTGCACTCCGACATTCTCCGCCGCGACGTGTTCCGGGACGCCTGCGGCATGGAGCCGGACAAGTTCAGGAATGTCACCAACGGCGTGGACCACCGCCGCTGGATCAGCCAGATCAACCCCGGCCTGGACGGCCTGATCCGGGACTGCATCGGCGACGGGTATCTCACCCACGCCGGGTGCCTGTCGGATCTGGACCGCTTCGCCGATGACGCGGCGGTGCTCTCCCGGCTGGAGCAGATCAAGGGGGACAACAAGCAGTCCTTTGCCCGCTGGGCCAAGCGCCAGCAGGGGGTCACCCTGAACACCGACGCCATCTTCAACGTCCAGGTCAAGCGCCTGCACGAGTATAAGCGGCAGCTGCTGAACGTGCTGCACATCATCAGCCTCTATCAACAGCTCCAGGACGACCCGGATATGGACTTCCGGCCCCAGACCTTCCTGTTCGGGGCCAAGGCCGCCCCGGGCTACGCCGTGGCCAAGCGCATTATCCGCCTTATCAACTCCCTGGCCGACCAGATCAACAGCGACCCCGTCTGCCGGGATAAGCTCCAGGTGGTGTTCCTGGAGAATTACCGGGTTTCCATGGCGGAGATGCTGATGCCCGCCAGCGAGGTCAGCCAGCAGATCTCCACCGCCGGCAAGGAGGCCAGCGGCACCGGCAACATGAAGTTCATGATGAACGGCGCCCTGACCCTGGGCACCCTGGACGGCGCCAACGTGGAGATGCACCAGGTGCTGGGCGACGAGAATATGTTCCTGTTCGGCCTCACCGCCGACGAGGCCGCCCGCCTGCGCCAGAGCTATGACCCCTATCTGCTGTATACCCGGGATCCGGTGCTGCACCGGGTGCTGGATCAGCTGAAAACCGGCTTCCGGGACGGCGTCAGCTATGAGGACCTGTATCAGCGGCTGCTGTACGGCGCGGACTGCCCGGCGGACCAGTATCTGCTGCTGGCGGACTTTGCGTCCTACTGCGCCGCCTCCCACCGGGTGGTGGATACCTATGCCGACCGGGAGAAGTGGAACCGCATGAGCCTGCACAACATCGCACGCAGCGGCATTTTCTCCGCCGACCGCTCCATCGCCGACTACGCCGACACCATCTGGCACGTCCCCTATAAAAAGTAACTCCCGCCCTCCCCTGCCCGGGTCCCGCGCCCGGGCGGGGGAGGCATTTTTGCCAAAAGGGGTTGACAGACGGAAGAATTTGTTTTACTCTATATTTGAATAAAATATGCTCCGGTAGGTAAGGCTACCGCGAGGGATACGGACTGCTGCCGCAGAGTGGTGGAGACACCATGAGAGGGTTTGAACAGGCGATATCGAAGCCAAGGTATCATCTAACGCAGTTTCACCGCCCCGCGATGCTAAAGCTTGTTACGGTGGCCAGGTCACGCATCCCGCGCGGCCCCTTTGCACATCCACAATGGGCTTTCTGCCGTTGTGGATTTTTGCTATGTATATGGGAAAGGAGGAACCGGTCATGTTCGATCACCAGGAAGAATTGGACCAATATCTGGAAAATATTGAGGCGCTTATCAAAAATAAGCAGTACGCCCGATTGCGGGACCTGTTCCTGCCTATGGAGCCTGCGGATATCGCCCTTTTGCTGGAGGAGGCCGGCGAGGAGGAGATGCCCCTGCTGTACCGGCTGCTGCCCAAGGAGCTGGCGGCGGAGGTGTTCGTGGAGCTGGAATCCGACAGCCAGGAGATGCTCATCAACGGCTTTTCCAACACCGAGCTGAAGGAGGTGCTGGACGAGCTGTATCTGGACGATGCCGTGGACATCGTGGAGGAAATGCCCGCCAGCGTGGTGATCCGCATTCTGGACAAGGCCACGCCGGAGATGCGCAAGTCCATCAACGAAATTCTCCAGTATCCCGAGGACTCCGCCGGGTCCATTATGAACATGGAGTTCCTGTCCCTGAAAAAGGACATGACGGTGGAGGACGCCTTCAAGCGCATCCGCCGCATCGGCGGCGAGCTGGAGACCATCAACATCCTGTATGTCACCGACCCCACCCGTCATCTGCTGGGGGTACTGTCCGTCCGGGACCTGCTGCTGGCGGAGGAGGACGACCTGATCCAGGACATCATGGACCCCAACGTGGTGTCCGTGAACACCATGGACGACAAGGAGGACGTGGCCCAGGCCCTGAGCAAATACGACTTCCTGGCCATGCCCGTGGTGGACAAGGAGCAGCGCCTGGTGGGCATCGTCACCGTGGACGACGCCATGGATGTTATCGAGGAGGAGACCACGGAGGACTTCGAGAAGATGGCCGCCATGCTGCCGTCGGACAAGCCCTATCTGAAGTCCGGCATTTTCGCCACCTGGCGGGCCCGCCTGCCTTGGCTGATGGTGCTGATGCTGTCAGCCACCTTCACGGGGATGATCCTGAACCACTATGAAAGCGCCCTGGCGGCCTGCCTGGTGCTCAATTCGTATATCCCCATGCTCTCCGGCACCGGCGGCAACTCCGGCACCCAGGCCTCCGTGGCGGTGATCCGCGCCCTGAGCCTGGACGAGGTGGACTTTTCCGACATTTTCCAGGTGTTGTGGAAGGAGCTGCGGGTGTCGCTGCTGTGCGGCGTGTGCCTGGCCGGGGCCAACTTCGTGAAAATGCAGCTGGTGGACCGGCTGCTGCTGGGCAACGCCGCCGTCACGCCCACGGTGTGCCTGGTGGTGTGCCTGACCATCCTGTTTGTGGTGGTGTTTGCCAAGTGCGTGGGCTGCTCCCTGCCCATCCTGGCCGAGAAGATCGGCCTGGACCCGGCGGTGATGGCCAGTCCCTTCATCTCCACCATTGTGGACGCCACCAGCCTGCTGATCTATTTCCGCTTCGCCTCCTGGTTCCTGCTGTAGCTGCATATAGAAAAAGACGCCGGAGTCCGGCGTCTTTTTATTTACAGCTCTCCGGCCTTATACAGCTGGGATTCGCGGCGGTAACCGGCGGCGGCTGCGGCGTTGGATGCGACCTCCTCCGGCGTCAGGGGGCGGCGGACCTTGCCGGGAGCGCCCATGACCATGGACCCGTCGGGGATCACGGCCCCCTGGGTCACCAAGGCCCCGGCGGCGATGATGCAGTCCCGGCCCACCACGGCTCCGTTGAGGACGATGGCCCCCATGCCCACCAGGGTGTTGTCGCCGATGGTGCAGCCGTGGAGAATGGCGGCGTGGCCCACGGTACAGTCCCGGCCCACTTTGGTGGGGAAGCCGGGGTCCGCGTGGAGGACGCAGTTGTCCTGGATATTGCTGCCGGGGCCTACAGTGATGGGGTCCGTCTCCGCCCGGAGCACCGCTCCAAAGTAGATCCCGGCTCCCTCCCCGATGGTGACATTGCCCCGGACGGTGGCGTTGTCCGCCACAAAGGCGGTTTCATGAATCACAGGCTTCATGGAGCTTTCCCTCCTTAATGGAACAGCCAGCGGGCCACAAGAATCACAACGCAGGCCCCGCCCACGCCGATAAGGATGGCTCCCACAGAGCCGGTGGCGGCAATGCCGATGGTGCCCGCCAGCCAGTTGCCCACGGCGGAGCCCACCACGCCCAGGATCAGGTTGCGGATCAGGCCGCCGCGGCTGCCCATGAGCTTGCTGGCGATCCAGCCGATAAGAGCGCCTAAAATCAGGGAACAGATCATGCTTTTGTCTCTCTTTCTACCCGCACGGGGTCTACAATATGAACATTCAGGTGGTTATAGGGCATCTCCACGGACTTTTCGTCAAAGGCCGCCTTGATGTTCTCCAGCAGGGCGTAATAGGCCGTCCAGTAGTCGGCGGTTCTGGCCCAGCTGCGGACGATGTACTCGATGCCGCTTTCGCCGTAGGCATTGACGTATACCTCCGGGCCGGGGCTCTCCAGCAGGTCCGGGGTCCGGGCCACGGCGTCCAGCAGAGCCTGGCGCACGGTCTGCACCGGCGCGTCATAGGACGCGCTGACGCTGTGCTGGATGCGGCGGGTGCCCAGGGTGGTGTAGTTGGTGATCTTTCCGGCAGAAAGGCTGCTGTTGGGGGCGGCGATCCGCAGGCCGTCCGGCGTGTCCAGATAGGTATAGGTCAGGGTCAGCTCCTTGACGGTGCCTGCGCCGCAGGGGGTGTCCACATAGTCGCCCACGGCGAAGGGCTTGGTCACCAGCAGCACCAGACCCCCGGCCACATTGGCCAGGACGTTCTGCACCGCCAGGGATACCGCCAGGGACAGCACCGACAATAGCGCCACCAGGGACGTGACGGGAATGCCCAGCTGGTCGGCGGTAATGAGCACCGTTACCACCCACAGCACCAGCTGCACGGTCCGCACCAGGTATTTCTGCACCCGGGCATCCATATGGGTCTGGGCCAGCACCCGGCGCAGCAAAGCGGTGAGCAGCCGCACCGCCACCAGGCAGATCACCAGCGTCAGCAGTGTCCCCAGCAGCGTCCCCAGGGAGATATTCCCCAGGTGCAGGGCCGACAGGTCCAGCTTCTGATCCAATGGGTTTTCCACAGGCGGCACCTCCTTTTCGTGGCCCCTATTATACTCCCGGGCGGCGGATTTTGTCAATTCGTCAAAAAAAGACTTACCCTTTTGGAGAAAAAGTGGTATAATATGGTAAAGAACGAAAGAGAGGATGAACGGCATGTTTGCAGCGGGCGAAATGGTGGTCTATGGCGGCGAGGTCGTCTGCCGGGTGGAGGGCGTTGGGACGCCGTCTTTGCCGGGAATGGACAAGACCCGGCTGTACTATACCCTTGCGCCGCTGTACCGATCCGGCCAGGTGATGACCCCGGTGGACACCCGGGTGCTGATGCGCCCCCTGCTGACGGGGCAGGAGGTGCAGGAGCTCATCGCGCAGCTGGACCAGCTGCCGGAGGAGCAGGCCGAAAGCCACAACACCCGGGCCATCAAGGACCTTTATCACCAGGTGGTGGCCTCCTATGACTGCAAACGGCTGGCGGGCCTCATCAAGGGGGTGTGCCGCCGGCGCAGCTGGGCCATTCACCACGGGCGGAAGGTCAGCCAGATGGACGAGCGCTATCTCAGGCGGGCGGAGGACGCACTGTACGGCGAGCTGGGGGCGGTGCTGGGCCTTCCCCGGGAGGACGTGCCGGCCTATATCCGCCAGACCTGGCCCAAGTGGCCGCTGTTTTGAATTATCCCAAAAGGACTTCGTCCCTTTTGGGATAAAAGGCTTGCAGACTGAGAAGAATTTTCGCCCAGGTACACGCCCCGGGCGAAAATGGATTGCATTTGATTTGCCGCCTGCGGGCTGGCAGGAAGATTGATGAAAAAAGCTTTTTGTCTCTTGCAAGTATAGGATACCCAAGGGATGTTACAAAAGTTCATGCATAAATATTAAAAAAGTATTAAACATTTTTTCATGCAAAAAAAGCCCGGCAGAGCATCGCTCTGCCGGGCTTTATCAGCTATGCGCCGATGGGGACGTCAATCAGTCGTTATTGATGGCGATGACGACGCCGGAACCCACAGTACGGCCACCCTCACGGATAGCGAAACGCAGACCGTTCTCGATGGCGATGGGGGTGATCAGTTCCACGTTCATGTCGACGTTATCGCCGGGCATGCACATCTCGGTGCCCTCGGGCAGGGTGATGATGCCGGTAACGTCGGTGGTGCGGAAGTAGAACTGGGGACGATAGTTGTTGAAGAAGGGGGTGTGACGGCCGCCCTCGTCCTTGGTCAGAACGTACACCTGGCCAACGAACTTGGTGTGGGGGTGAATGGAACCGGGCTTGGACAGAACCTGGCCGCGCTCGATCTCGGTCTTGGCAACGCCGCGCAGCAGGGCGCCGATGTTGTCGCCGGCCTCAGCGTAGTCCAGCAGCTTGTGGAACATTTCGATACCGGTGACGACGGTCTCGCGCTTCTCGTCGGACAGACCAACGATCTCAACCTTCTCGTTGAGCTTCAGCTGACCACGCTCCACACGGCCGGTAGCAACGGTACCACGGCCGGAGATGGTGAACACGTCCTCGACGGGCATCAGGAAGGGCATATCCTCCTTGCGGTCGGGGGTGGGGATCCACTCGTCAACGGCGTCCATCAGCTCCTTGATGCAGGCATACTCGGGAGCGTTGGGATCGGTGGACTCGGAAACCAGGGCGTTCAGAGCGGAACCGCGGATGATGGGGGTGTCGTCGCCAGGGAAGCCATAGAAGTCCAGCAGCTCGCGGACTTCCATCTCCACCAGCTCCAGCAGCTCCTCGTCGTCCACCTGGTCGCACTTGTTCAGGAACACCAGCACGGAGGGCACGTTCACCTGACGGGCCAGCAGCAGGTGCTCGCGGGTCTGGGCCATGGGGCCGTCGGAGGCGGCGATGACCAGGATAGCGCCGTCCATCTGGGCAGCACCGGTGATCATGTTCTTGATATAGTCGGCGTGGCCCGGGCAGTCCACGTGAGCATAGTGACGCTTGGCGGTCTCATACTCAACGTGAGCGGTGTTGATGGTGATACCACGCTCGCGCTCCTCGGGAGCCTTGTCGATGGAAGAGTAGTCGGTGTACTCAGCGCCGCCCTGCATCGCCAGGTACTTGGTGATGGCAGCGGTCAGAGTGGTCTTACCATGGTCGATGTGACCGATGGTGCCGATGTTAACATGGGGCTTCGTTCTCTCAAATTTCTGCTTAGCCATTTGAAAAAATCCTCCTTAACAAATTTGCATCATGGTTTTCTTGCAATGTCTTGTACTAACACTGCTATTTTACAGTATTCGATAGGGAAAAGCAATCGTTTTTTGACGATTTAGAAATTTTCCCGTCCGGTACGCTTGTTGATGAGCTTCTCCTGCAGGCCCTTGGGCAGCTCGATATAGTGGCTGGGCTCCATGGTGTACTGACCACGGCCCTGGGTGCGGGAGCGCAGATCGGTGGCGTAGCCGAACATTTCCGCCAGAGGAACAAAGGCGTCGATCTGCTGGGCGCCGGCGCGCATCTCGTAGCCCTGGATCTGGCCGCGGCGGGCGCTGATATCGCCGATGACGTCGCCCATATATTCCTCGGGGACGATGACGGAGACCTTCATGATGGGCTCCAGCAGCGTGGGATCGGCCTTGCGCATGGCCTCCTTGAAGGCCATGGAGCCGGCGATCTTGAACGCCATCTCGGAGGAGTCCACCTCGTGATAGGAGCCGTCGTACAGGGTGACCTTCACGTCCACCACGGGGTAACCGGCCACGGTGCCGGAGAGCATTGCGCCCTGGATACCGGCGTCGATGGCGGGGATATACTCCTTGGGGACAGCGCCGCCCACCACTTTGTTGATGAACTCGTAGCCCTTGCCGGACTCGTTGGGCTCCACATGGATCTTCACGTGACCATACTGGCCCTTACCGCCGGACTGGCGGGCATACTTGGTATCCTGGTCCACTGCCTTGCGGATGGTCTCCTTGTAGGCCACCTGGGGCGCGCCCACGTTGGCCTCCACCTTGAACTCCCGCAGCAGGCGGTCCACGATGATCTCCAGATGCAGCTCGCCCATACCGGCGATGATGGTCTGACCCGTCTCCTCGTCGGTGTAGGTGCGGAAGGTGGGGTCCTCCTCGGCAAGCTTCGCCAGGGCGATGGCCATCTTCTCCTGGCCGGCCTTGGTCTTGGGCTCGATGGCCACGCGGATCACGGGCTCGGGGAACTCCATGGACTCCAGCACGATGGGGTGCTTCTCATCACAGAGGGTGTCGCCGGTGGTGGTGTTCTTCAGGCCCACCACGGCGGCGATATCGCCGGAATAGACCGTTTCCAGGTCCTCCCGGTGGTTGGCGTGCATCTGCAGCAGACGGCCCACGCGCTCGCGCTTGCCCTTGGTGGCATTGAGCACGGCGGAGCCGGTGTTCAGCGTGCCAGAATACACGCGGAAGAAGCTCAGACGGCCCACATAGGGGTCGGTCATGATCTTGAAGGCCAGAGCGGAGAACGGCTCGTCATCGGAAGCGTGACGGTCCTCCTCCTCATCAGTCTTGGGGTTGGTGCCAACGATGGCGGGAATATCGGTGGGGGCGGGCATATAGTCCACAATGGCGTCCAGCAGCTTCTGAACACCCTTGTTCCGGTAGGAGGAGCCGCAGGTCACGGGCACCATCTCCACAGCCACGGTGGCCTTGCGGATGGCGGCGCGGATCTTGTCGGTGGGGATCTCCTGACCCTCCAGATACATCTCCATGATCTCGTCGTCGAACATGGAAACGGCATCCAGCAGCTTTTCCCGGTACTCGTTGGCCAGGTCCATCATATCGGCGGGGATGGGCTCCACGCGCATGTCCTTGCCCAGCTGATCGTAATAGATATCAGCGTCCATCTCCACCAGGTCGATGATGCCCTTGAAGGACTCCTCTTTCCCGATGGGCAGCTGGATGGGCACGGCGTTGCACTTGAGGCGGTCGTGGATCATGTCCAGCACGTGATAGAAATCCGCGCCCAGCATGTCCATTTTGTTGACATACACCATCCGGGGCACATGATAGTGGTCGGCCTGACGCCACACGGTTTCGGACTGGGGCTCAACGCCGCCCTTGGCGCACATCACGGTGACAGAGCCGTCCAGCACACGCAGAGAACGCTCCACCTCCACAGTGAAGTCCACGTGACCCGGGGTGTCGATGATGTTGATACGCGTCTGGGGGAACTGGTCCTTGGAGCCCTTCCAGTAACAGGTGGTAGCGGCGGAGGTGATGGTGATACCACGCTCCTGCTCCTGTTCCATCCAGTCCATGGTAGCGGTTCCCTCGTGCGTCTCGCCGATCTTGTAGTTGACGCCCGTGTAGTACAGAATACGCTCGGTCGTGGTGGTCTTGCCTGCATCAATGTGGGCCATGATGCCGATATTTCTCGTATTTTCCAGTGTAACCTTTCTCGGCATAACGTTCTCCTTCTAATCAGTTTGCGGGGCTTACCAGCGGAAGTGGGCGAAGGCCTTGTTGGACTCGGCCATCTTGTGGGTATCCTCGCGCTTCTTCACGGCGCTGCCGGTGTTGTTGGCGGCGTCCATGATCTCGCCTGCCAGGCGCTCGGCCATGGTGCGCTCACTGCGGGCGCGGGAATAGTTGGTCAGCCAGCGCAGACCCAGGGTCTGACGGCGGGCAGGACGAACCTCCATGGGGACCTGATAGGTGGCGCCGCCGACACGGCGGGCCTTGACTTCCAGGCTGGGCATGATGTTTTCCATGGCCTGGGTGAACACTTCCAGAGGCTCCTTCTCGGTCTTTTCCTTGATCAGATCAAAGGCACCGTAGACAACCTTCTGGGCAACGCCCTTCTTACCGTCCAACATGATGCTGTTGACGAGCTTGGTCACCAGCACGGAGTTGTACATAGGATCGGGCAGAATTTCTCTCTTGGGAACATTACCTCTTCTGGGCACTATGCTTCCCTCCTTCATAAAAATATGATTTCATAGGTACTCAACAGCCGGAGAGGCTGTTGTACGGCCTGCCAAAGAGGTACATACGATATATATAAACCTTTTCGGCAAAGCTCATTTCATGCGGGGATTACTTGCTCTTGGGACGCTTGGCGCCGTACTTGGAGCGCGCCTGCATACGGCCCTGAACGCCCTGGGTATCCAGAGTGCCGCGGATGATGTGGTAACGAACACCGGGCAGGTCCTTGACACGGCCGCCGCGGATCATAACCACAGAGTGCTCCTGCAGAGAATGACCGACACCGGGGATGTAGGCGGTGACCTCGTAGCCGTTGGTCAGGCGGACACGGGCGATCTTACGAAGAGCGGAGTTGGGCTTCTTGGGGGTGGCAGTTCTCACTGCGGTGCAGACGCCGCGCTTCTGAGGGGAGGAGAGGTCGGTCTCCTTGTTCTTCAGCGTATTCAGGCCCTTCTGCATAGCGGGGGAATTGGACTTGTAGGTAGCCTGTTTCCGGCCCTGCTTGACCAGCTGATTGAAAGTAGGCATGCAATGAACTCCTTTCTAAAGATTTGTGGGATGACTCCCTATATTTTCCACGGAACAAAGGATTTTATTCCGTTGGAAGCGGTTTTTCCTTTGCCAGCAGCGCCGCGGCGGCGGTGCCCACGTCGATGCCGCAGGCCCGGCCCAGCTGGGCCATGGTGTGCGCCCCGGACACGGGAACGCCCCGTTCCCGGCAGCGGCCCTCCAGCGGCCGGGTCAGCCGGGGATCGGCGTCGCAGGCCAGAAACACCCGGCCTGCCCGGCCGGCGCTTACTGCCCGCTGCACCTGTTTCAGGCCCACCACCTTGTCTTTGGATGACAGCTCTTCCAGCACGTGGGAACCTCCTCGGCACAGTGTGTCTGCCGCATGGCAAAATTCGCGGAATCCATATCCGCGCAGTTTGAAATTATAGCACAGTCCCCCGGGATACGTCAAGAGGAATCCGGGTAAAACTTTTCATTTTCCTTTGTGCATTCGTCCATACTTTGTGCACATATCAGCAAAATTTGTGTCAAATCTGCAAATAAGGCTGGAAACCGGTGCGGGGGTATGATAGAATGGAGATACCTGTGGGGCGGAAGCTCCGGGGGAAATTAAAGGAGGTAATAGCTTGATGAAAACACCTGTTCGCACCAGACTTCTGTCTGCGCTGCTGTCACTGGTCATGCTGGTTTCCCTGCTGCCGGTGTCGGTATTCGCGGCAGAGCCTGAGGCAGGGACATGGACGAAGGTGGAGCTGGCCGATATCACGGCCGACGACACCGTCGCCATTACCATGACCAAGGGCGACAGCACCTGGGTGCTGCCCAACAACGGCGACGCCAAAGCCGCGGCCAAGGCCATCACCGGTACCGTCAGCGGCAATACGCTGACCACATCGGAGAAGGCCCTGTTCGGCTGGAAGGTCGTCAAGGGCGCTGACAGCTTCCAGCTGGTCTCCGCCGCCACCGGCAAGTACCTGTATTCCACCAGCAGCAACAACGGCATCCGCCAGGGTACCGGCGAAAACCGCGACTGGGTGGTGGACACGGAGTCCGGCTATCTGAAGAACGTGGCACTGTCCCGCTATGTGGGCGTGTACAACAACCAGGATTGGCGCAGCTACACTTCTGTCCACGCCAATATCGCCGGGCAGACCCTGGGCTTCTGGAAGCTCAGCACCGCCCCCGCCCGCCAGAGCGGCATCGTCACCGATCTGACCACCCTGCAGAACGGCGACAAGGTGGTGGTGTTCAACCCCGCCAACAAAAAGGCTCTGTCCTCCGTGTACAACGGCTTCTATAACACGGGCGTGGATGTGGAGCTGACCGGTGGCAAGCTCACCGGCTACACGGATGCAGAGCTGTGGACCGTGAACCGCACCGAGAGCGGCGCCTATACCTTCTCCACCGCCGAGGGCAAGAAGCTGTCCATGGACACCAGCTACAGCAGCACTCCCCTGGACAAGGCCAATGTGGATTGGGAGCTCAGCGCTGCCGCCACGGCGGACTGCTTCTACATCAAGAACGTGGGCCGCGGCAGCTATCTGGAGTGGTATGCCGAGAAGAACAACTGGAGCTCCTACGGAACCATCGGCAGCAACGAGCCCCTGTTCGCCCAGCAGCTTTATCTGGTGGTAGACACCCAGGAGCCTGGCCAGCCCGGTCAGCCGGAGGATCCCTCCGCTCCTCTGAAGAACGGCGACCAGGTGGTCATCTACAACCCCGCAAACCTCAAGGCCCTGTCCAGCGAGTACAGCGGCTTCTATAACAAGGGCACCGACGTGACCCTCACCGGCGGCAAGCTGGCCGGCTTCACCGAGGCCGACATCTGGACCGTGGGCGTCAACGACGATGGCAGCTATACCTTCTCCACCGCCGACGGCAAGAAGCTGTCCATGGACGAAAAATACTCCAGCACTCCCCTGGACAAGGCCCACACCGGCTGGACACTGGAGCAGGCTGCCACCGAGGGCTGCTACTATATCAAGAACGTGGGCCGCAGCAGCTATCTGGAGTGGTATGCCGAGAAGAACAACTGGAGTGCCTTCGGCACCATCGGCAGCAATGAAGCTCTGTTTGCCCAGGCATTCTTCAAGATTCAGAAAAGCGGCATCGTTACCTCCGTATCCGACGGCGACCAGGTGGTGGTATTCAACCCCGCCAACGGCAAGGCCCTGTCCACGGAGTACACCGGCTTCTATAACAAGGGCACCGACGTGACCCTGGCCAATGGCAAGCTCTCCGGTTATACCAAGGCCGACATCTGGACCGTGGGCGTGGACGCTGAAGGCAATTACACCTTCTCCACCGCCGACGGCAAGAAGCTGTCTATGGACGAAAAATACTCCAGCACCCCCCTGGATAAGACCCACACCGGCTGGAGCATCCTTCCCGCCGCCACGGAAAATTGCGTCTATATCCAGAACGTGGGCCGCAGCAGCTATCTGGAGTGGTATGCCGAAAAGAACAACTGGAGTGCCTTCGGCACCATCGGCAGCAACGAGGCTCTGTTTGCCCAGCAGCTCTATCTGGTAGGCGACGAGATGGACCAGCCTGCCGGCAGCCTGCCCCAGGAGGGTGCGCAGGTGGTGCTGTTCAACCAGAATGCCCAGGGCGTCCTGGCCCAGCAGAATGACAACACCGACAGCCCCGCCATCAATAGTGTCTCCGCCCAGATCACGGACGGCAAGGCCATCCCCGAAAACGGCGGCGTGGTGTTCACCGTGGAGCGCAGCGGCGAGTATTACCGCTTCCGCAACGAAACCTACGGCTATCTGTGCTCCAACGGCACCGGCAACAACGCCTTCTATTCCCAGACCGCCAGCGAGGACGCCGACTGGACTGTGGAGCCCTGCAGCGGCGGCGTGGGCGGCTATCAGCTGGAGAGCCGCACCGCCAAGTTCAACGGCCGGTACAGCCAGTATCTGGAGTATTACAGCGACAGCTATAAGACCTACAGCATGTACAACGTCACCGACTACACCATCTATTCCTTCTTCTTCTATGGTGTGGCCGACAGCGTGAAGCTGGACGGCGGCGTGGTCAACGATCCCGCCGTGGTGTTCACCTCCGCCGACACCGTGAAGGCCGGTCAGGACTATACCCTGACCTTCACCGTCAATGATGTCAAGGACATTTCCAAGCTGGAAATCCTAGTGGACGGCAAGGCCGCCGGTGTCATCACCGACTACACCGCCGACGGCAAGAACTACACCGCCAACGTCTCCGCCGCCATGCTGGCCGGTGCCGACAAGGTGACCCTCACCGTCCGCGTCACCAACACCTCCGGCGCGTCCTATTCCGGCAGCCTGGTGCTCACCGTGGTGGACGAGCCCTCCATCGGGGCCGTGACCCCCCTGAAGGGCAGCCAGACCGGCAGCGACAAGCGGCCCGTGATCTCCGCCGAGATCATCAACGCCGGTGAGAATCCCACCCTGGAGATGACTGTCAACGGCCAGAAGGTCAACGCCGTGTACGCCGGCGGCAGGCTCACCTATACCCCTGCCGCCGACATGACCGACGGCCGCACCAATGTGTCCGTCACCGTTACCCGCGCCGACGGCAAGACCGCCTCCTTCAACTGGTTCTTCACCGTGGGCCAGGCCCAGTATCAGCTGTACTTCGGTCAGCTGCACAGCCACACCCAGTATTCCGACGGCGCAGGCTCCCTGGACGCCGCCCTGGACTATGTGAAGAATCTGCCCGAAAGCGCCAATGTCCAGTTCGTGGCCTTCACCGACCACTCCAACTACTTTGACACCACCGGCGCCGCCAACCCCGAGGGCGCCCTGTACGACATGAGCCTGGCCAGCGCCTCCAGCCAGGAGACCTGGAACAGCTACCGTTCCGCCGTGGCCGCCTTCAACGAGGCCAACGCCGGTTCCCTGGTGGCTCTGGCGGGCTTCGAGATGACCTGGTCCGGCGGCCCCGGCCACATCAACACCTTCAATACTCCCGGTATCGTCTCCCGCAACAACTCCACCCTGAACAACAAGACCGACTATGCCGGTATGCGCGCCTACTATGCCCTGCTGAGTCAGCAGGAGGGCGCAGACAGCCTCAGCCAGTTCAACCACCCCGGCAACACCTTCGGTACCTTCGGTGACTTCGCCTTCTGGGATCCCGTCATCGACAGCCGTATGTACATGGTGGAGGCCGGCAACGGCGAGGGCCAGATCGGCGCCGGCGGCTATTATCCCAGCTATGAGTATTACACCATGGCGCTGGATAAGGGCTGGCACCTGGCCCCCACCAACAACCAGGATAACCACAAGGGCCGCTGGGGCAACGCCAACGACGCCCGCGACGTGATCCTCACCGACGACTTCTCCGAGGAGGGCATCTACGACGCGCTGCGCGCCATGCGTATGTACGCCACCGAGGACAAGAACCTGGAGATCGGCTACACCGTCAACGGCATGCTCCTGGGCAGCAGCCTCACCGAGGTCCCCGAGAAGCTGAACATCCACGTCACCGTCAACGACCCCGACGCCAGCGATTCCATCTCCAAGGTGGAGGTCATTGTCAACTCCGGCAAGACCGCCTATACCTGGGATGATCCCGCTGTCCTGGCCACCGGCGACCTGTCCGTGACCCTGGACCCCGACTACAGCTACTACTACATCCGCGTCACCCAGGGTGACGGCGACCTGGCGGTCACCGCTCCCGTGTGGGTGGGCGAGACCCTGAAGCTGGGCATCTCCGATGTGACCTGCGGCACCTCCACTCCCGTCACCGGTGAGAAGATGACCGTTACCACCACCCTGTTCAACAGCGAGAGCACCGACGCCAATATCAAGTCCATCACCTACGCCGTGGGCAGTCAGGTCCTGGCCTCCGCCACCGATGTGGGCACCGTTCCCGCCAGCGGCACCCTGGCCCTGAGCTATGACGTCTCCTTTGATACCGCCCGGGTCTATAAGGTCACCGCCACCGTGGTGCTGGAGCAGGACGGCAAGGAGTATGTGTTCACCAAGGACATTACCCTGGACGTGCTGAATGCCGACGACCTGGTATATATCGGCATCGACGCCTCCCACTACAACGAGTATGTGGCCGGTAACTACAAGGATTCCATGGGCAACTTCGGCAACCTGGCGGGCAAGTACAACGTCCGCACCGTGGAGCTGAAGACCAGCGACGATCTGATCGCCGCCTGCTCCAATCCCAAGTTCAAGGCCCTGATCCTCACCGCCCCCTCCCGCCGCCTGGCGGACGCCCAGACCGATCCCCGGACCTACAGCGCCCAGGAGCTGGCGGCCATTGCGGCCTTCAACGCCGGCGGCGGCACCGTGATCCTGGCCGGCTGGAGCGACAACTACGAAAACTATGACGTGATCCAGAACAACCCCGCCATCAAGCACATGGCCGCCACCCAGAACGAGGTGCTCCAGGCCCTGGGCTCCAGCCTGCGCATCAGCGACGACGCCACCTATGACGACGTCCGCAGCGCGGCCGACGGCGTGGACAAGTGGCGTCTGTACTTCAACACCTATGGCCAGAGCTTCCTGACCGACGGCGTGGAGGTGGACCCCGCTCACCCCTATGACCGCCTGTACACCGAGGTATTCAGCCACTATGGCGGCGCCTCCGTGTATGCCGTGGACGCCGATGGCAAGCCCACCTCCACCCTGCCCGCCACCGTTTCCCCGGTGGTATACGCCCACAGCACCACCTATTCCGTGGACGTGGATAAGGACGGCCTGGGCGGCGCCAACGTGCCCAAGTACGCCTATGCCGAAAACGACAGCCGCCTGCTGGCCATGGCCAGCGAGCAGCTGGAGGGCAAGGGCCTGATCATCGTGTCCGGCGCGGCCTTCATGTCCAACTTTGAGGTCCAGGCCACCATCAGCGACAACGGCTCCGAGAAGAACTACTCCAACTATAAGATCTGCGAGAACCTGCTGGGCCGCATCAACCCCGTGAAGATCACCGACATTGCCACGGTCCAGGCTCAGACCGAGGCCGGTCACAAGTACACCATTGAGGGTGTCGTGACCTCCAACGCCTCCGGCTATGACAAGGCCACCGCCTTCTTCGACTGCATCTATGTCCAGGATGAGACCGGCGGCATCAACTGCTTCCCCGTGGCCGGCGAGTTCAAGATCGGCGACGTGGTCCGGGTCACCGGCGTGACGGAGACCTATCAGGGCGAGAACGAGCTGCAGGTTTCCTCCATTGAGAAGATCGGTGAGACCACTCCCGTCACTCCCAGAGCCGTCACCTCCACCCAGATCAACGACGGCTCCGTCCTGGGCCAGCTGGTGACCCTGAACGGCTACGTCACCGGCTATGAGATGGCCGACGGCCTGGTCCAGACCATCCTGGTCCGCGACAGCGAGGGCAAGATCGCCCGGGTGTTCATCGACGGCTATATCACCACCTCCTACGATGTGGCGAACCTGTCCATCGGCTGCGAGATCTCCGCCACCGGCCTGGCCTCCTACGACAACACCTTCGTCCTGGCCGACGGCACCGAGATGGCCCCCCGCATCCGCATCCGCGACCGCAGCGACGTGGTCTGCACCGCCCATGAGCATACCTTCGGCGAATGGGTGGTCACCACCGCCCCCACCTGCACCGAGCCCGGCGAAAAGGCCCGCACCTGCACCGGCTGCGGTGAGGTGGAGACCATGGTCATCGACGCCACCGGCCATCACTACAAGGATGGCAAGTGCACCGTCTGCGGCGAGACCGATCCCAACTACAAGCCCGATCAGCCCTCCCAGCCCGGCGTCAAGACCGGCGACGACAGCAACACCACCATGTGGGTCATCGTCCTGATCTGCGCCGCGGCCCTGGCCGTGGTCCTGGTGGTCCTGTCCCGCAAAAAGCGCAACAGCTAATACTGATTCTTGATTCAAAAATTGAATCAAGAATCCCGTGCGCTACGCGCACGCACAGCGTGCGAAAACACGCTGTGACGTCTCATACAAAACCTGACGCACCTTCGGCGCTATAAAAAGCTTTTCAAGCTTTTTAACAGGTTTTGGTATAAGCGGACCACCCCATAGCAAGCCATAGCAGCAGCAAAGGCCCCCGCCGGATGGCGGGGGCCTTTGAGATTGTCAAAAAGTCTCACAGAGTTTGCCGTCCGCAGGCGGCAAATTAAATGCAATCCGTTTTTTGCGGCGGCGTGTACGTCGCAAAAAACACTTCTCAGTCTGCAAGTGTGGAATTGGTTCGCCCACGGCGAACCAATTATGCGCGCAGCAGACTGTAAGTCTTTTGCGCAAAAAGAGCAAAGCTCTTTTTGCGCAAGTATCAGAATACGCTCAGATCCAGCCGGGCGGACAGCAGCTCCAGCGCCCGGATACCGGCCAGGCTGTTGCCCTTTTCGTCCAGAGCCGGTCCAAACAGGCCAACGCCCATACGACCGGGCACCACCGCCATGATGCCGCCGCCTACGCCGCTTTTGGCCGGTACGCCCACCCGGATGGCGAAGTCTCCGGACCCGTCGTACATGCCGCAGGTCATCAGGTTGGCGTTGACGAACCGGCCATAGGCCGCCGGGAACAGGCGCTGGCCGTCCGGCAGCTGACCGTGGCAGGCCAGCACGCAGCCGATGCGGGCCAGGTCCGCCGCGCTGACCCGGATGGAGCAGGCCCGGAAATAGCAGTCCAGCAGCTCCTCCACATCGCCGCGGATCAGGCCGTGGGCCTTCAGCAGATAGGCCAGGGCCCGGTTTTTGGAGCCGGTGGCCTTTTCAGAGTGATAGACCTCCTCGTCCAGGTCGATTTTCTCGTTGGCGGCCAGGCGGCGGATAAAGCCCAGCAGCCGGGCAAACCGCTGGTCATAGGTCTCGCCCCCCACCAGCTGGCACATGAGGATGGCCCCGGCGTTGACCATGGGGTTCAGGTGCTTGGCCAGCAGGGCGTTGTCCGCCACGTTGATGGCGTCAAAGGGCTTGCCGGTGGCCTCCACCCCCACATGGGCCCGGACGGTCTCCCGGCCGTTGTCCTGCAGGGCCAGCAGAAGCAAAAGGGGCTTCATCACGCTCTGGATGGTGAAGCAGCGGCGGCTGTCGCCGGCCTCCACCAGGTTGCCATCCTTGTGGAACACGGCAATGCCCAGGCGGTCCGGGTCCTGCCGGGCCAACTCCGGGATATAGGAGGCCAGGGCCCCCTGCCCGGTGTACGGGCGGCACTCCTGTAGGATCTGCTGCAGCAATTCTTCCATATCGGCTCCTTCACCCGCGCGAAGGCGGGATTTTTTGATACAACAAGTAATTTTTCTGTCGGATATTACGGTCAGTAGTCGACTTTCATCAGGCACAGGCCCTCCGGCGGGGCGGTGGGGCCTGCCAGGCGGCGGTCCCGGGCCTCCAGCAGGGCGGGCATATCCTCCGGCTGCCGGGTCCCCCGGCCCACCTCCAGCAGCGTGCCCACCAGGATGCGGACCATGTTCTGCAAAAAGCCGGTGCCGTGGAAGGTGAACACGATGCGGTCCCGCTGGCGCACCACGGTGATGCTGTCCACCAGCCGGACGGTGGATTTTTTCATCCGGGGATTGCCGCAGAAGCTGGCGAAGTCGTGCTGTCCCTGCAGCAGGGCCGCCGCCTGCTGCATCCGCTCCACGTGCGGGTGAAAGTCCAGCAGGGTGACATACTTCCGGTCGAACACCGGCTTCACCGGCCCGTCGAAGCACACATAGCGATAGGTTTTGCCCAGGGCCTTATACCGGGCGTGGAACCGGGGGGCTGCCTCCTTCACCTCCCGGACGGCGATGGCGTCGGGGAGATAGCGGTTCATATAGTCCCGGATCTCCTCCGGGGACAGGTCCACGTCCAGCTGGGCGTTGGCCGCCATGGCCCGGGCATGGACCCCGGCGTCGGTGCGTCCCGCGCCGATGATCTCCACGGGACTGCCCTGGAGCCGGGTCAGCACGCTCTCCAGCTTCCCCTGGATGGTGTCCCGCCCCGGCTGGCGCTCCCAGCCGAAAAAGCGGGTGCCGTCATAGGCGATGATGAATTTATAGTTGCGCAGCATATGGAATCACTCCGTCATGATCTTCAGGATCACCCGGTCCGTCTCCTTCATGCCCTGAGAGGCCAGGATGCCCACGTTGCGGATGGTCTCCTCCACGTCCCGGCCCACGATGCCGTCGCCAGGCCGGAAGCTGTTGCCCCGCAGGTACATATTGTACCCCAGCAGGCCGGTCTCCACCCCCATGGCGATCTTGCTGGCACAGCTGGCCTTGGCCCCGTCGCAGATGCACCCGGAGATCATGGCCACGGCGTTGGTGATGGTCTGGCAGATGCCCTCATACCCCGCGCCCCGGAGCCAGGCAATGCCGCAGCCTGCCCCCACGCCGGCGGACACCGCCCCGCAGTAGGCGGACAGGCGGCCGATGCCGGTTTTCTGGTGGATGGTGATCAGGTCCGACAGGCACACGGCCCGCAGGATGGTCTCCCGGTCCCGGCCCGTCTGCACGCCGTAGCGCCACACGGGGACGGAGGCGGTGATGCCCTGGTTGCCGGAGCCGGAGCAGATCACCACCGGCATCTCGCAGCCGTTCATCCGGGCGTCGGACCCGGCGGCGGCCCAGGCCCGGGCCTCCGTCTCCACGTCGCCGCCGGACAGCAGCAGCGTGGAGCCGATATTGGCCCCCCAATCCCCCCGCAGGCCCTCCCGGGCGATGGCGGTGTTGCAGTCGATCTGGCGGCCCACGGAATCCTCGATGCGGGAGACGTCCACCGTCTCGGCAAAGGTCAGGATATCCCGGACATTCAGCACGCTCTTGTCCTGCAAATTGTCCTCGGCGGAGTCGGAGTGGGGCTTTTCCAGCAGGACCTCCCTGTCCCGCTCCACATAGATGATATTGGTGTGGTTGTTGGCCACATGGACCACAGCCCGGTGTCCGTCGCCGGTCCAGCCGGTGAGCCGGATGTCCAGCATCCGGGACGTAGGCGGGCAGTCGATGCGGATGTCCGTGCTGTCCAGGTATGCCTGAATGGCTGCGGTGTCCTCCTCCGTCACATGGGCAATGACCTGAAGCCGGGCCTCCGGATCCCCGGCCACCACGCCCACGGCGATGGCCGCCGGAAGGCCCCGGCGGCCCCCGGTGTTGGGCACCACCACCGATTTGACATTTTTCAGGATGTTGCCGCTGACCTCCGCCAGAATGCGGCAAGGTCTCTGCCCCAGCACCTGGCGCAGCCGGGCCGCGCAATAGGCCACGGCGATGGGCTCCGTGCAGCCGGTGGCCAGCTGAAGCTCCTCACGCAGGATGGTACAGAATGCCTCCTCTTTTCTCTCGTCCAACATGATCGCAATTCCCTTTCGTCCCATATATTTTCCCGGCATACGCCGGTGAATTCCCGTTTTGTCTCACGCCTGGGGCGCGTCGTCCTCGCTGTCGATCCAGTCCTGCACGTCCACCACCTGAAACTCCGTGGGAGTGCGGCGGATCACCACCCGCTCCAGGCCCGCGTTGATGATGTGGCGGCGGCACATGGGGCAGGAGGTGGCGTCCGGCAGCAGCTCCCCGGTCTGGGCGTTGCGGCCCACCAGGTACAGGGTGCCGCCCACCATGTCCCGGCGGCTGGCGGAGATGATGGCGTTGGCCTCGGCGTGGACGCTGCGGCACAGCTCGTACCGCTCCCCCCGGGGAACCTGCAGCCGCTCCCGGGTGCAGTAGCCCATGTCCACGCAGTTGCGCCGCCCCCGGGGCGCGCCGTTGTAGCCGGTGGAGATGATCTCGTCGTTTTTCACGATGATGGCCCCGTATACCCGGCGCAGACAGGTGGCCCGTTCCAGCACCGTCTGGGCGATGTTCAGATAATAGTTTTCCTTGCTGATGCGCTGCATGATGCTTCCTCCCGGTGGTTTTTCCTGTATTGTCCCCCATTATATACGATTTTGTCCGCCGGGGCAACAGAATCTTCCGAAAAAAACGTTGACGGAGGGGGCGGGCTGTGGTATCATGAACGAACTGAAAACTCTGTGAGGGAGTAGCAAGCGGACCCTTTGTCCGCAGCATGTCAACATACTGGCCGCCTGGCGGCCTGGCTTGCTTTAATTTGCGAGACTCATGTATCACTGCCGCGGGATGCATGGGACTTGTCTGTCTGTTCGCCTTCGAGCCCGGACACGGCCCCGGCCGTGTCCGGGTTTTTTCATGGAATTTTCACGAAAAAAGGAGAAACGAACATGCAGTGGAATATCCTGTTCTTTTTCAACAGCGTGCTGCTGGGGGTGGGGCTGGCTATGGACGCGTTTTCCGTGTCCCTGGCCAACGGCCTCAACGAGCCCCACATGTCCCGGCGGCGGATGCTGGGCATTGCCGGGGTGTTTGCCGCCTTCCAGGCCCTGATGCCCATGACGGGGTGGATCTGCGTCCACACCATCGTGCAGTATTTCCGGGCCTTTGAAAAGCTGATCCCCTGGATCGCCCTGGCCCTGCTGGGCTTCATCGGCGGGAAAATGCTCATCGAGGGCATCCGTGGCGGCGGAGACGATGACGCCGCCCCCAGACTGGGCCTGGGCGCCCTGCTGGTGCAGGGGGTGGCCACGTCCATCGACGCCCTGTCCGTGGGCTTCACCATTGCCGAGTATGACTGGCTCATGGCCCTGGTCTGTTCCCTGATCATTGCGGCGGTGACGCTGTGCATCTGTCTGGGGGGCCTGGTGCTGGGGCGGAAATTCGGCATGCGCCTTGCCGGCCGGGCCCAGATCCTGGGCGGGGCCATCCTGATCTTCATCGGACTGGAAATCTTTATCAGCAGTATGCTGTAAAAACTAAGGAGGAACAACACAATGCTCGTACCCATTCTTCTGTTCATCGTGGGTCTGGTGCTGCTGATCAAGGGCGGCGACTGGTTCGTGGACGGGGCCACGGGGCTGGCCCACCGGTTCCATGTGCCGGAAATTCTCATCGGCGCCACGGTGGTCTCCATCGGCACCACCCTGCCGGAGGTGATGGTGTCCGCCACCTCCGCCGTCAGCGGCCACGGCGAGATCGCCTATGGCAACGCCATCGGCTCGGTGATCTGCAACACCGCCCTGATCGCGGCCCTGACCATCGCCATCCGCCCCTCGGAGGCGGACCGCAGGAGCCTGCGGACCCCGGTGATCTTCTTCTTCATCGCCGCCGTGTTCTATGCCGCCATCGCCTATACCAACGGGGCCTTCACCCGGCTGGCGGGCATTGTGCTGCTGGTGATGTTCGCGGTATACATGGTCCTCACCGTGCGCCAGAGCTTCCGGGACACCGTGCAGGCCGGCGGCGCGGACGAGGCCATTGACGGCACCCCCTCCATGGGCAAGGACATCCTGCTGCTGGTCATCGGCGCGGCCTTCATCGCCGTGGGAGCCAACCTGCTGGTGAACAACGGCACCCTCATCGCCCAGGGGCTGGGCGTGCCGGAGTCCGTCATCGCCCTGACCTTCGTGGCCCTGGGCACCTCCCTGCCGGAGCTGGTCACCGCCATCACCTCCCTGGTAAAGGGTCACAGCGCCCTGTCCCTGGGCAACATCGTGGGGGCGAACCTGTTTAACCTGGTGCTGGTCAGCGGCCTGTCCACCACCCTGTCCCCCTTTCAGGTGCCTCAGGAAAAGACCATCGCCGGGCACAACGCCTCCCTGGTGGTGGACATCCCCCTGATGATGCTGGTAATGCTGCTGCTGACGGTGCCCGCCCTGGCCAGGGGCAGGCTGTCCCGCTGGCAGGGCATCGTGCTGCTGGTGCTGTACGCCGGCTTCTGCGCGTTCCAGTTCTGCTTCTGAGTCTTGAATAAACCAACGCACCCCCGGCGGGATTCCGCCGGGGGTGCGTCAGTGTATCAAAAAAATGCCTCGCAGCGTTTGCCGCCCGCAGGCGGCAAATGACTTGCAAGCCTTTTATCCCAAAAGTGCTTCGCCCTTTTGGGATGTTGTTTAGCCCCACAGGGCGGACAGCATGGGAATAACCTGCTTTTTCCGGCTCATGACCCCGGGCAGGAACAGGGCGTTGTCCTTGGGCTCGGCGGAGAAGGCGTTGCGGATGGCCTCGTCGCTGCCCACATACAGCAGCTGCGTGCCCTCCAGCAGCACGTCGGTGAGCATCAGGATCACCATGTTATAGTGGCGCTCCTCCTGGAGGCGGCGCATCACCGCCAGGAACTCCTCCTTGCGCTCCAGCATCTCCATGGAGTCCAGGCAGGTGACCTGGCCCACGCCCAGGTTCTGCTCGCCGATGTGGAACTCCTTGAAGTCGCTGCTCACCAGTTCCTCCACAGATTTGCCTCCGGCGGTGGAGAACAGCTGGCGGCCCAGCTCCTTTATGTTGACGCCGCCGATGCGGGCCATGCGCTCGGCCATGGCGATATCCCGCTTGGTGCAGGTAGGGGACTTGAACATAACGGTGTCGGCCAGAATGGCCGCCGCCAGCAGCCCCGCCATATTGGCCGAGGGCATGACGCCGTGTTCCTGATACATACCGGCGATGATGGTGGCAGTGCTGCCCACGGGCTCGTTGCGCACCCGGATGGGCTGGCTGGTCTGGATATCCGCCAGGCGGTGGTGGTCGATGATCTCCAGAATCTCCGCCTGATCCAGGCCGGGAACGGCCTGGGCCCGCTCGTTGTGGTCCACCAGCACCACGCGCTTGCGCCGGGGGCGCAGCAGGTGATACCGGGACAGGGTGCCCACGACTTTTTCGTTCTCGTCCAGCACCGGGTAGCAGCGGTAGCGGCTTTTCAGCACCACCTCGCGGACGTCGTCGATATAGTCCGACAGGTGGAAGCACACAATCTTTTCATTGTGGCAGGGCCGGGAGATGGGGCTGGCCTGATAGATCAGCCGGGCCACCCGGCTGGCCTCATAGGGGGTGGTGATGATGCAGGTGTGCCCGGCGTTTTCCAGCAGGTCCGGGTCCACCTCCGTCTGGCACAGGATCAGGCAGCTGACGCCGATGTCCAGGGCCCGGCGGATCATATCCGGCTGGTCGCCGCAGATGACGATGTTGTCCGGGTCGCCGAACAGCAGGTTCTCGCAGCTCTGGGGCAGGGCGATGACCACGTTGCCGGACACGGTGTCGATCAGGTCGCCGCTGTCGTTGAGCAGGCGGCCCTCGATGACGCTGAGCAGGTTGAACAGGGGCACCGCCTCCACCCGGGGGTTGGCGATGGTGGTCATGCTGTAGGTGGCGATGTCGCCGGCGGACAGAGTGCCGTACAGGGTGCCGTCCTCGTTGATGACGGGGATGGCGGAGATCTTCTGTTCCCGCATGATGTGCCAGGCCCGGTCCATGGTGACCGTGGCGTTCAGAGCCGGGGGGGTATCGTAGTCCAGGTCCTCCACCTGGGTGCGGACGTTCTGCACCGTCCGGGGCGGCTGGAAGCCGAAGCGGTCCAGCATCCGCTGGGTCTGGTCGCTGATGTGGTCCATATGGGCGGCCACATAGTTCCGGTCGCCCAGGGCGTTGCGCAGGGCCGCATAGGCCATGGCGGACACGATGGAGTCGGTATCGGGGTTGTGGTGGCCGATGACGTAGATCTCGTTCATAGGATTCAACTCCTTTCGGATGATTCCATTATAAAACGGCCCCAATTTGTTTGTCAATGCGGTGTTGTGCCTAAATTTGACGAAAATAGAGCACCCTAACTGTTTATTTATCCGTGGAGCAGCATTTTCCCCGGTGGAGTCTCATGTTTCACTGGGGGAAACCGGTTATCCTTTACAGCAGGCCGAAACCGCCGCTTCCAGGGCCGTCACCAGCTGCGCCAGGGGCAGGGACGGCCGGTCCGTCCCCTCCGTCTGCTCCGGAATGCAGGGAACGTGGATGAACCCCGCCCGGACGCCGGGTGCGGCGTGGTGGAGCACCTGATACAGCAGGTGGTTGCACACATATGTCCCCGCGCTGTTGGACAGCTCCGACGGCACCCCGGCCTCCCGGATGGCCAGGACCATGTCCTTCACCGGTACCGTGGCGAAATACGCCGCCGGTCCGCCAGGGACGATGGGCGCGTCCACCGGCTGCTGCCCGGCGTTGTCCGGGATCCGGGCGTCGTCCACGTTGATGGCCACCCGCTCCGGGGTCACGGCACTGCGGCCCGCCGCCTGGCCCACGCACAGCACCACATCCGGCCGGAATGCGTCCATTTCCGCCGTCACCAGCCGGGCAGAATCGCCGAACACCGTGGGCACCTCCAGAATGTGCAGCTCCGCCTCCGGGCATTGTACCCGCTTCACGGCCTCCAGGGCCGGATTCACGGTTTCCCCGCCGAAGGGGGTAAAGCCCGTCAAAAGTACCCGGGGTTTCCGAATTTTCTCCATGAAATCACTCCAAACTGTAATTTATCGACATTATTATACAATATGTATTTGCATTTGGCAAGAAAAAACCCCTCTTGACATCCGGCCCCCTGCATCATAGAATAAGGGTAAGTTCCTGACGTCAAAATTACGATTGCGACGGAAGCTACGCCACAGATGACACCGCCCGGGAGGAACGCTTCCCGGGTGCTGGGGCCGTGCCGCAGGGCGCGGCTCTTTTTGTTTCGGAGGAGGTGACGGCATATGGAAACAAGAGTGGCATTGATCGGCATCATCGTGGAGCAGGAATCTTCGGCGGCGGCGCTGAACGCGCTGCTGCACGAATACGGCGGCTATATCATCGGGCGCATGGGCCTGCCGTACCGGGAACGGGGCGTGAACATCATCTCGGTGGTGCTGGACGCACCCCAGGATAAGATCGCGGCCCTGTCCGGCAAGATCGGACGCCTGCCCGGCGTCAGCGCCAAGACCCAATATTCCAACGTCATTTCACGAGAAGGAGAACCGACATGAAAAAATTTGTATCCCTGCTGCTGGCGGTGCTGATGACCGCTGCACTGTTTACCGGCTGCGCCAAGCAGCCCCAGACCCCCGAGACCCCCCAGGAGGAGGCCGTCACCATCCGGGTGGGCGGCCTGAAGGGCCCCACGTCCATGGGCCTGGTGAAGCTGCTGGACGACGCCGAAAACCAGAAAACCGCCAACGCCATCGACTTCCGGATGGCTGCCAGCGCCAACGAGCTGAATCCCCTGTTCCTGAAGGGGGAGCTGGACATCATGGCCGTGCCCGCCAACCTGGGCTCCGTGCTGTATAACAAGACCCAGGGCGGCGTGAAGATGCTGGCCGTCAGCACCCTGGGCGTGCTGTATATGGTGGAAAAGGGCGGCGAGACCGTCACCGATATCAAGAGCCTGGCCGGAAAGACCATCTATGCCACCGGCAAGGGCGCCACCCCCGAGTATGCCCTGACCTATCTGCTGGCCCGGAACGGCCTGGAGCTGGGCAAGGATGTGAACGTGGAGTGGAAAAGCGAGCCCACGGAGATCGTGGCCCAGATGGCGGCCCAGGACAGCGCCGTGGCCATGCTGCCCCAGCCCTTTGTGGTGGTGGCCATGGGCCAGGTGGAGGGCCTGCGGGTGGCCCTGGACCTGACGGAGCAGTGGAACGCCCTGGGCGGCGACAGCCAGCTCATCACCGCCGTGCTGCTGGTGCGCAGCGAGTTTCTGGACCAGCATCCCCAGGCGGTGGACCAGTTTATGAAGGAGTACGCCGCCTCCGCCGCCTTTGTCAATGACCAGCCTGCCGAGGCCGCCGTGCTGGTGGAAAAATACGGCATCGTCAAGGCCGCCGTGGCCGAAAAGGCCATCCCCGCCTGCAACATCGTCTGCCTGCTGGGAGACGAGATGAAAACCGCCGCCTCCGGCTATCTGCAGGTGCTGTTTGACCAGAATCCCGAGTCCGTGGGCGGCAAGCTCCCCGGTGACGACTTCTACTGGATGGGGAACTAAGCCCACCTTAAAGCTATAATTGCCCGCCGGTCTGCGGACCGGCGCGGCCATTCTTCGACACCCACCCTGTAGGGCGGGGCCCATGTGCCCCGCCGCAGGGAAATGAACAAGCCCAATGGGAGGACGCCATGCAGAGACCGGCCCTTCAAAAGTGCATAGCGGTGGCCCTGGCCCTGCTGGTGTGGCAGGGGGCGGCCATGGCGGTGGGGCTGGACCTGCTGCTGCCGTCGCCGTGGCAGGTGGCCTGCCGCCTGTGGTCGGTATGGCGGGAGCCGGGCTTCTTCGCCACCGTGGCCTTCAGCCTGCTGCGCATCAGCGGGGGCTTTGCCCTGGGCCTGGTGCTGGGGGTGCTGCTGGCGGTGGCGGCGGGGCGGCTGCGGGTGCTGGAGCTGCTGCTGTGGCCCTATGTCACGGCCATCAAGTCCGTGCCGGTGGCGTCGTTCATCATCATCTGCCTGATCTGGATGAGCACCCGGCAGCTGGCGGTGTTCATCTCGTTTCTCATGGTGTTTCCGGTGATCTACTCCAATACCCTCCAGGGCATCAAAAGCGCCGACGGGGCCCTGCTGGAGATGGCCCGGGTCTATCGGGTTCCCTTCTCCCGGCGGCTGGGGTATATCTACGCGCCCCAGGTGAAGCCCTTCCTGCTGTCCGGGTGCAGCGTGGCATTGGGCATGTCGTGGAAGTCCGGCGTGGCCGCCGAAGTCATCGGCGTGTTGGGCGGCTCCATCGGCGAGCGGCTGTACGAGGCCAAGGTGTATTTCCAGATGACGGACCTGCTGGCCTGGACGGTGGTGATCGTGGTGTGCAGCGTGGGCTTTGAGAAGCTGGTGCTGTGGCTGCTGCGGCGGTGCTTCGCCGCGTGGGAGGGACGGTAAAAATGGATCTGGTGATTTCCCATGTTTACAAGGACTTCGGCCGGGGCCCGGTGCTGCGGGACGTGAGCCTGACGGTGCGGCAAGGGGAGACGGTGTGCCTGATGGGCCCCTCGGGCCTGGGCAAAACCACCCTGCTGCGGTGCGTGGCCGGGCTGGAGCGGCCGGAAAGCGGCTCCATCACCGGCGTTCCGGAGAGGCTCGGCTATGTGTTCCAGGAGGACCGGCTGTGCGGCGTCTTTTCCGCCGTGGCCAACGTCCGTCTGGCAACAGGACGGGCCCTGCCGGAGCCGGAGATCCTCCGGCATCTGGAGGAGCTGGGCCTGGCCGGAAGCGCCCGGCGGCCGGTGTCACAGCTGTCCGGCGGCATGCGCCGCCGGGTGGCCATTGCCCGGGCCGTGTGCGCCGGGCCGCAGCTTCTGCTGTTGGACGAGGCCTTCAAGGGCCTGGACGATCAGTGCCGCCGGGACACCGTGGCCTATATCCGCCGCCATACGCCGGGGGCGTCCCTGCTGTGCGTCACCCACGACCCGGAGGAGGCCGCCCTGCTGGGGGGCCGCTGTCTGGACCTGTCCACCCTATGATTGCGATATGGAACCGAAAAATGTTTCTCATTCAGAAACTTTTCGTTGACTTCCTACCAAATGTTTGGTACAATTCAGGCAGAAGCGCAAGGAGGTGGACGGCATGGGTTCCTTTTCCTACCATGTTGGTCAGCGAATCAAAAAATACCGCAAAAGCCGGGGCTATACCATCGAGCAGTTTTCGGCCATGATCAACAAAAGCAAGGCCACGGTGTCCAAGTATGAAAACGGCACCATCACCATCGACGTGGAGACCCTGTACGATGTGGCCCGGGCCCTGGACATCGACCTGAAATGCTTCATCGACTATCAGCCCCCGGTGTTCCATGCCCAGTCCGTTCTGCCCAAGAACTTCTATTTCAACCAGCCCCGGGCGTATATGTACTATTACGACGGCCGGGTGCGTCAGCTGGTGCGGTCGCTGCTGTGCTTCTCCCCCTCCGCCTCCGGCGAGGGCATCGACGTGATGATGTATGTGGGGGTGGACGATTTCCGGGAGCCGGACCGCTGCCAGCACCTGTTCACCGGCGAGATGAAGCCCTATGACACCATCACCCACATGGTGCTCACCAACCAGATCAACGAGGCGGAGAAGATGTATATCTGCATGCTCAACCCCATGCACAACCGCACCCCCGCCGTGGGCCTGCTGTCGGGCATCGGCAGCACGCCGTTCTTCGCCCCCATCGCCCTGAAGACCCTGATCTCCAAGGAGCCGCTGGAGGAAAACGACCGCCTGCTCACCAGCATCAAGCTGGACAAGGACGACTATCACCTGCTGCGGTATTACAACATGCTGGTGGTGAATCGCCCGGCCTCCCTGTTTTTGCAGTAATATAGTAAGCAAAAAGGACGGACCCCGGGGCCCGTCCTTTTTGCGCCGCTTGTCCCGGCTTGTCCCGGGCCTGTCCCGGGTTTGTTCACAGGTTTTTCATTTGCATAGCCGGGATGGGTGTGGTATACTATATAGGTATTTGTATATTCTGGTGCTCTGCACCCTCGTATAGCAGAAAGGAATCAAAAACTATGGGACTGATCCAGAAAATCTTCGGCACCTACAGCCAGCGGGAGCTGAAATCCATCTACCCCATCGCCGACAAGATCGAGGCCCTGGAGGAGGAATACCGCGCCCTCACCGACGAACAGCTTCAGGCCAAGACTCCGGAGTTCAAGCAGCGCCTGCAGCAGGGCGAGACCCTGGACGACATCCTGCCGGAGGCCTTTGCCGCCGTGCGGGAGGCGGCGGACCGGGTGCTGGGCCTGCGCCCCTATCGGGTGCAGCTCATCGGCGGCATCGTCCTGCACCAGGGCCGCATCGCCGAGATGAAAACCGGTGAGGGCAAGACCCTGGTGGCCACCCTGCCGGCCTATCTCAACGCCCTGACCGGCAACGGCGTCCATATCGTCACCGTCAACGACTATCTGGCCAAGCGCGACAGCGAGTGGATGGGCAAGGTCCACCGCTTCATGGGCCTGACCGTGGGCCTGATCGTCCACGACCTGACCAAGGAGCAGCGCCAGGCCGCCTATGCCGCCGACATTACCTACGGCACCAACAACGAGATGGGCTTCGACTACCTGCGGGACAACATGGCCATCTATAAGGACGAGCAGGTCCAGCGGGGCCACAGCTTCGCCATCGTGGACGAGGTGGACTCCATCCTGATCGATGAGGCCCGGACCCCCCTGATCATCTCCGGCATGGGGGAGAAATCCACCCAGCTGTATGACATGGCTGAGTCCTTTGCCTGCCGCCTGAAAAAATATGTGGTGACGGAGACCGACGACAAGGAGGCCGAGGACGAGACCCTGGACGCGGACTACATCGTGGACGAAAAGGCCCGCACCGCCACCCTGACGGCCCGGGGCATCGCCAAGGCCGAGGAGTTCTTCCACCTGGATAACCTCTCCGACCCGGAGAACAGCACCATCGCCCACCACATCAACCAGGCCATCAAGGCCCACGGCACCATGAAGCGGGACGTGGACTATGTGGTGAAGGACGGCGAGATCATCATCGTGGACGAGTTCACCGGCCGCCTGATGTTCGGCCGCCGGTACTCCGAGGGCCTGCACCAGGCCATCGAGGCCAAGGAGCACGTCTCCGTCCAGCGGGAGAGCAAGACCCTGGCCACCATCACCTTCCAGAACTACTTCCGCCTGTACAGCAAGCTCTCCGGCATGACCGGTACGGCCATGACCGAGGAGGAGGAGTTTGCCACCATCTATAAGCTGGACATTGTGGAGATCCCCACCAACCGCCCGGTGGTCCGTATCGACAATGAGGACGCCGTGTACAAAACCGAGCAGGGGAAGTACCGCGCTGTGATCCGCCAGGTGAAGGAGTGCCACGAAAAGGGCCAGCCCGTCCTGGTGGGCACCGTGTCCATCGAGAAGAACGAGCTTCTCAGCCGGATGCTCACCAAGGAGGGCATCCGCCACAACCTCCTCAACGCCAAGAACCACGAGAAGGAGGCCGAGATCGTGGCCCAGGCGGGCCAGTTCGGGGCCGTCACCGTGGCCACCAACATGGCAGGCCGCGGTACCGATATCATGCTGGGCGGCAACGCCGAGTACATGGCCACCAACGACCTGCGCAAGGCCGGTTACACCGACGAGGTCATCGCCGACGCCACCGGCTATGCCGAAACCGACAACAGTGAAATTCTGGAGGCCCGCCAGCTGTTCGCCGACAAACTGCGCCAGCATAAGGCGGAAATTTCCGGCGAGGCGGACCGGGTGCGCCAGGCCGGTGGCCTGTTCATCATCGGCACCGAGCGCCACGACTCCCGCCGGATCGATAACCAGCTCCGCGGCCGTGCCGGCCGCCAGGGCGACCCCGGCGAGACCCGGTTCTACATCTCCCTGGAGGATGACCTGATGCGCCTGTTCGGCGGCGAGCGGGTCCAGGCCGCCATGGAGCGCATGAATATCGACGAGGATATGCCCATCGAGAGCAAGATGCTCACCCGCTCCATCCAGCAGGCCCAGACCACCGTGGAGTCCCGGAACTTCCAGGCCCGAAAGTCCGTGCTGGAATACGACGACGTGATGAACAAGCAGCGGGAGATCATCTATGGCCAGCGCCGCCAGGTGCTGGAGGGCATGGACGTGAAGGACGTCATCATGAACATGATGAACACCTCCATCACCCACCTGGTGCAGAATGCCTTCAGCGGCGTCCAGCATCTGGATATGACCTCCTGCCAGGAGCTTCTGCGGCAGGTGGAGGGCGTGTACTTCCCCAAGTACGCCGTGCGCTTCTCCCAGGAGCAGCTGGACGCCATGGACGCCCAGGCCGTTACCGACGCCTTCACCCAGGCCGCCGCCGGCTACTATCAGCAGAAGGAGGACGAGTTCACCGCCCCGGTGATGCGGGAGGTGGAGCGCGTGGTCCTGCTTCGCGTGGTGGATGAATACTGGATGGAGCACATCGACGCCATGAGCGACCTGCGCCAGGGCATCCGCCTGCGGGCCTATGCCCAGACCGACCCCATCATCGCCTATAAGAAGGAATCCCTGGAGATGTTCGAGGAGATGATCGCCGCCATCCAGGACGAGACGGTCCGGCGGCTGTATTCCGTGCGGCTGAAGAAGAACGAGGAGGTCAAGCGGGAGCGGGTGGCCAACGCCACCTCCGAAAGCGTGGGCGGCGACGGCACCGTGAAAAAACAGCCCCGGAAGGTCAAGAAGATCGGCCGCAACGAGCCCTGCCCCTGCGGCTCCGGCAAGAAGTATAAGAACTGCTGCGGCAGGAACGCGTAACGGAGGGTTTGCCCATGTCCTTTCTGGCCCATGAGGAAAACGGCCTGTTTATCAAGACCAGCACCGTCCTGTCCGGCGTGCGCCACGGGTTCTCCACCCGCATCGGCGGCGTCAGCCCCGCCCCCTGGGACTCCCTGAACCTGGGCGTGGGCCGGGGGGACGACATGGACCGGGTCCGGGAGAATTACCGCCGGTTCTGCGCCGCCCTGGGGGTGGATGAGCACCGGGCGGTGCTGAGCAAGCAGGTCCACGAGGACAACGTCCGCCATGTGACGGCGGAGGACTGCGGCAAGGGCCTGTTCCGGGACCGGGACTATACCAGCGTGGACGCCATGGTCACGGACACCCCGGGGATCCCCCTGGTGGTGTTCTCCGCCGACTGCGGCATCATCCTGCTCCACGACCCGGTACACGGGGCCGTGGGCGCGGCCCATGCCGGCTGGCGGGGCGCCGCCTGTGGCATCGTATACAAAACCGTCCGCCGGATGCAGGAGCTGTTCGGCACGGACCCAGGGGACCTGCGGGCCGCCATCGGGGCGGCCATCGGCCCCTGCTGTTTTGAAACGGACGCGGACGTGCCCCAGGCTCTGGAGGCCGCCCTGGGAGCGGAGGCGGAGCCGTATATCACCCGCCGGGGGCCTAAGTGGCACGTGGACCTGAAGGGCGTCAACGCCCGGTGGCTGGAAAAGGCCGGGGTGCGGCAAATCGACGTGTCCCCGGACTGCACCGCCTGCCATCCGGACCTGTATTGGTCCCACCGGCGGATGGGCCAGGCCCGGGGCGCTCAAATCGCCATGATCTGCCTGTGAAATCGAGGTATCCCATGAAAAAGCGCATATTCGCGGCGCTTCTGGCCCTGTGCCTGACGGCGCTGACCGGGTGCGACTGGTCGACGGCCGACCCGGAAGACATTTTCGGCACCCTGACGGACTATTACAACGTGGAGCAGAAGAAGCAGGACGTGAAGCTCACCTCCTTCGCCCTGCCCTATCTCAAGGGGGAGACGGCGGACCCCATCACCTGCCCCGACGGGGCCATGCAGACCCTGGGGGCCCTGCTGTATGAGGGGCTGTTCGCCCTGGACGGGCAATTTGAGGCCCAGCCCGCCCTGGCGGAGTCCTATACCTACGACGCCGCCCGGCATACCTACACCATCACCCTGCGAAGCGGCGTCACCTTCAGCGACGGCAGTGCCGTTACCGCCCGGGACGTGGTGAACAGCCTGCGCCGGGCCCAGTCCTCCGCCCGCTACAGCGGGCGGCTGGCGGAGGTGTCGGACCTCTGGGCCAGCGGCGGGGCGGTGCGCATCACCCTCACCGGCGACAACCGGAGCTTCGTCTCCCGGCTGGACATCCCCATTGTGAAGTCCGGCACCGAGAGCAGTACCTTCCCCACCGGCACCGGGCCCTACGCCTACAGCGGCGAGGGCGGCGCCCATCTGGCCCAAAACGCCTCCTGGTGGCAGGGGAAGTCCCTGCCCCTGGAGCGCATCGAGCTGACCGCCTGCAAGGATACGGACTCCGTGTCCTACGCCTTCTATGCCCGGGAGGTCCAGCTTCTGTTCTGCGACCTGACCGGGGCGGACGACTCCAGCGTATACGGAAGCGGCGACTATACCGACGCCGCCACCACCATTATGCAGTATCTGTGCCTGAACACCCGCCGGGCCCCCTTTGACGACCCCGCCGTCCGCCGGGCCGTGACCCTGGGCGTGGACCGGGCCAGCTGTGTCAGCGCCTATCTGCTGGGCCACGGTCTGGCGGCCCAGTTCCCGGTGTCCCCGGCCAGCGGCCTGTATCCCAAGGAGCTGGAGACCGCCTATTCCCAGGATGGCTATGCCTCCGCCCTGGAGGCGGCAGGGCTGAACACCGGCAAGACCCGGAGTCTGACCCTGCTGGTGAATCAGGAGAGCAGCTTCCGGGTGTCCACTGCCCAGACCATCGCGGCGGGGCTGTCCCGGTACGATCTGCAGGTCACCGTGCGCTCACTGCCCTATGATGAGTATGTCCAGGCCCTGGAGCAGGGGGACTTCGACCTGTGCCTGTGCCAGGTGAAGCTCACCGCCGACTGGGACCTGCGTCCCCTTCTGCAAAGCTATGCCGCCATGAACTACGGCGGCTTCACAGACCCCGAGACGGACGCCCTGCTGGCGGCCCTGTGCGCCGCCGAGGCCGGGGAGCGGTCCGCCGCCATGACGGCCCTGTGTGAAAAGCTCCTGGACCAGGCTCCCATGGTGCCGGTGTGCTTCAAGAGCTATTCCGTGCTCCTGCCCGCCGGTGCGGCGTCCTCCCCCATCACCCCCACTGCCTCCAACCCGTTTTACGGCATTTCCGATTGGAAGCTCAATATGAAATAAGCCCCCGAAAGAAGGAACACCTATGAAACAAACCCGCAATCTGGAGGACCTGCTCCGGCAGTACGATCTGCTGGCGGCCCCGGCGGCCCGGGACGCGGCCGTCACCGGTATCTGCAACGATTCCCGTCAGGCCCGGGACGGCGACCTCTTTATCTGCAAGGGCTACGGCTTCAAGCCGGAGTATCTGGCCATGGCCAGGCGGCAGGGAGCCGTCTGCGCCCTGGCGGAGACGGACTTTCCCGGGGTGGACATCCCCTGCATCCGGGTCACCGACGTCCGCAAGGCCCAGAGCCTGGCGGCCCGGTGGTTTTACGACAACCCCTCCGACGGCCTGACCCTTATCGGCGTCACCGGCACCAAGGGGAAAACCACCACCTCCTATATGATCCAGGCCGTCACCAACGCCCTGGCGGGCCGGACCATGGGCCTCAGCTCCTCCGCCGGACGCTACTGCGGCGGCCCGGACGTGGACACCCATCTGACCACACCGGAGTCCCTGGACCTGCAGTGGCTGTTTGCCCAGGCCCGGGATCACGGCCTGCCGTATATGACCGCCGAGGTATCCAGCCAGGCATATCAGGTGGAGCGGGTCTATGGCGAGCACTTCGACATCGGGGTGTTCCTGAACTTCAGCGAGGACCACATCTCCCCCAAGGAGCACGCCTCCATGGAGGAGTATCTGCAATGCAAGCTCCAATTGCTGGAAAACAGCAGCCGGGCCGTGATCTGCCGGGAGACGGCCCAGTTTGACCGGGTATATGACACCGCCCGGCGGTGCTGTCGGGAGGTCATGCTGGTGGGCATGGACCGGGACGACTGCGATCTGACCGTCCGGCAGGTGGAGAAACTGACCCACGGCTTCCGCTTTTTCGTCCAGGAGCGGGGCAGTGAGGCCCTGCACCCCTATCACCTGGCCATGGACGGGGATTTCAACATCGAAAACGCCCTGGCCGCCATCGGCGTGGGGCGTCTGCTGGGAGCGGGACATGAGCAGATGGCCGCGGCCCTGGACGCTCTGGAGGTCCCCGGCCGCATGAACCGGTACGAGGGCGGCGGCGTCCACGTGCTGGTGGACTGCATGCACAACCGGGCCAGTTCCCAGGCCCTGCTGACGGACCTGAAGCGGGACTATCCCGGCGTGCCCATCACCGTGGTCACCGGCATCGCCGGAGGCCGCTCCCCCCAGCGGATCCAGGGCATGGGCGAGATGTGCGGCAAATACGCCGACCGGATCTTCTTCACCACCGATAACCCGGATTTCGACGATCCCGCCGACATCGCGGGCCGTCTGGCCCACGCCGCCGCCCAGGGCGGCGACGCCCGGGTCACCATCCAGTTAGACCGCACCCGGGCGGTGGAGCAGGCCATTCTGGAGGCCCCGGAGGGGGCGGTGATCGTCCTGGCCGGAAAGGGCAACGACGCCATCCAGCGGGTCCGGGGCGGATACGTCCACTATGACTCCGACCCGGTGGTGGCCCAACGCGCCCTGGCCCTGCGGGAAAAGCAGCGGACATGAACCAGTATTATAAAAATGCGCCCCACGGGGGCGCATTTTTCGAGACTGCCCAAAAAGGGCAAGGCCCTTTTTGGGCAAAAGGCTTGCAGTCTGCCGCGCGCATAATTTGTCCGCTGATGGCGGACAAATTCCACACTTGCAGACTGAGAAGTATTTTTGCCAGGTACACGCCCCGGCAAAAAATGGATTAAATTTGATTTGCCGCCTGCGGGCGGCAAACTCTGCGAGGCTTTTTTAGGCTAAAAAATGCGCCCCACGGGGGCGCATTTTTTGTGGGCGGGGTGGTTTCCCGGGAGCCGACGTCCTCGGCGGCCCGCGTCAACCCGGCACCCCCGCAAAAAAGGGACGCGGAACCTGGCGGTTCCGCGTCCCTGGGGTGCGTTATCTCTCAATATTCCGGGTCCTTCAGCTCCTGCCGGATCTGGGGCAGGGCGGCTTCCTCGCCGTGCTCCTTCAGCAGCAGAAGCCACCGGTCCAGCAGGTCGCTGGTCTCCTGATTGATGAGAATGTGGTCCTTGGACTTCTGATAGTAGTCATAGGGCGAGGCGTCGGTATACTTCTCCCCCTGGTACACCCGGCAGGCGGCGATGCGGTCGCAGAACATCTCCGCCACATACCGCTTGGGCATCTTGCACCCGCCCATGTACACACTGCCGTCGGGCCGCAGGCAATAGTCGATCCAATACTCAAAGTGGTGGCGGTTGCGGCCCTTGTGGTGCAGCCACGACAGGCTGACGCCGTTTTCCTTGCGCTCCTGGTCGTTGGGACTGCGGTATCCCTGGTAGTATTTGGCGCTGCGCCAGAACTCTGTGGGACTGTATTTGCTCAGATCATGGGTCAGGCCCTGCCACACCAGCCCCAGCCGCAGGCAGTAGTGCCGCACCAGACGCCGGTGGCGGCCCACCGTGCGCAAATGCTCCCGGACGTGCATCCGCCGTCCCCCCTTTCGCTTTTCCTATGATACCACAAAAACGCCCCCGGTGCAAATGGGGTTCTTTGGCGAAATGACGAAAAAGGGGCGGATTTTTCTACGGCGAATTTTGCAATTTATTCACACACCCGTCATAGACGTATGTTATAATCATAACAATAAGAGAACCAATAACGAGGAGGCGCAGTTTTTTCATGATGATCGAAAAAAGCGGCACCATCCGGCTCAAGGACATCCATATCCCCCAGGGGGGTACGCCGGAACAGCAGGAGCTGGCCCAGGGCATGGTGCGAGTGAACCACCTGTACCGCAGCGCCCTGAAGGTTGCCGTCACCCAGCTGGAGATCCTGGACGAGGAGTTTGCCAGCCTGTATGACCACTCCCCCATCCACCACATCGAGTACCGCATCAAAACCGTGGACAGCATCGTGGAAAAGCTGAAGCGCCGGGGGTTCGAGGTCACCATCGACAACATCTATGCCCATATCCAGGACGTGGCCGGGGTGCGGGTCATCTGCAACTATCTGGACGATATCTGTTACCTGCGCAGTCTGCTGGCCCGGAACGAAAATTTCAAGATCATCCGGGAGGTCAACTATATCAAGGAGCCAAAGGAGTCCGGCTATCGGAGCCTGCACCTGATCTGCGACGTGCCCATCGTCATCTCCGAGGGGACGCTGCATCTGCCGGTGGAGATCCAACTGCGGACCATCGCCATGGATATGTGGGCCAGCCTGGAGCACGAACTGCGCTATAAGTCCCAGCGGGACTTCTCCCCCTCGGACGCCGCCCGCCTGCGGCTGTGCTCCGACGCCATCAGCGAGATCGACCGGGAGATGCAGGACATCTATCAGGGCCGCGGCCCGGAATACCACGCATAACAAAAAGGAAGCCTGACGGCTTCCTTTTTGTTATGCTCTGTCACACTCACATCTTCTCCGGGGCGGTGCAGCCGATGAGAGTCATGGCGTTTTTCAGCACGGACCGGGCGGTATCCGCCAGCTTCAGCCGGGCCAGCAGCACAGGACGCTCCTCGCCCTTGATGCGGCAGGCGGTATAGAACCGGTGGAAGTCACCGGCCAGCTCCGTCAGGTAGCGGTTGATGTGGCTGGGGTCATAGTCCCGGGCGGCCAGGCGCACCACCTGGCTGTAGGCGGCGATCTTCTTGATGAGGGCCTGCTCCGCCTCGCCGGACAGCAGGGAGAAGTCCACCTCTCCGGCGGCGGGGACGGTGTATCCCTCCGCCTCCAGGGCCTTCAGCAGGGTGCAGATCCGGGCGTGGGCATACTGCACATAGTACACCGGGTTCTCGCTGTCCTCCCGGACGGCCAGGCCCAGGTCGAACTCCATCTGGGTCTCGGGCTTGGCATTGAAGAAGTAGCGGCAGGCGTCCACGGGGATCTCGTCCAGCAGGTCCGTCAGGCTGATGGCCTTGCCGGTGCGCTTGGACATACGCACCACCTCGCCGTCCCGGACCAGCTTCACCAGCTGCATCAGCACGATGTCCAGCCGGTGCTCGCCGTCCAGGCCCAGGGCGTCCATGGCGCCCTTCAGCCGGGCCACATGGCCGTGGTGATCCGCGCCCCAGACGTTGATGACCTTGTCGAAGCCCCGGACGGCAAACTTGTTCCGGTGATAGGCAATGTCGGCGGCGAAATAGGTATAGAACCCGTTGGCCCGGCGCAGTACGTCGTCCTTCAGGCCCAGCTTTTCGATGTCCGCGTCGGACTTGCCGGCCTTTTTCAGATTCTCCGCCAGGATGCGGCTGGTGTTCAGCCACAGGGCCCCATCCTTTTCATAGGTATAGCCCAGGTCCGTCAGGGCCTGGACGGAGTCGGCCACATAGCCGCTTTCGTGGAGGCTGGACTCGAAGAACCACTGGTCATAGGTGATGCCGTAGCGGGCCAGGTCCCGCTGCATCTTGGGAATGTTGTTGTCCAGGCCGAAGCGGGCCAGGGCGTCGTGGCGGGTCTTCTGGTCGCAGTCCAGATACTTCTCGCCCTCCCGGTCATAGAAGGCCCGGGCCAGCTCCCGGATGTCGTCGCCGTGGTAGCCGTCCTCGGGGAACTCCACGGCGTCCTCGCCCTTGATGATCTGCAGATACCGGGCCTCCAGGCTCTTGGCAAACTTCTCGATCTGGTTGCCGGCGTCGTTGACATAGAACTCCCGCCACACGTCGGCGCCGGACTTCTGCAGCACCGAGGCCAGGGTGTCGCCCAGGACGCCGCCCCGGGCGTTGCCCATGTGCATGGGGCCGGTGGGGTTGGCGGAGACGAACTCCACCATGATCTTCTGGCCCTTCAGGGCGTCGTTGCAGCCGTAGGCCGCCCCCTCCCGCTCCACGCAGGCCACGGTGTCCCGGAACCACTTGTTCCCCAGGCGGAAATTCAGGAAGCCCGGCCCGGCCATCTCCACGGAGGTGAAATAGGACCCTGCCAGGTCCATGTGGTCCATGAGGATCTGGGCCACCTGGCGGGGGTTCTTCTTCAGGGCCTTGGCGGCGGCCAGGCAGAAGGTGGTGGTATAGTCGCCGTTGGCGGTGTCCTTGGGAATCTCCACCGACGGGGTCACGGCCGCGTCCTGGGGCAGAAGGCCCTCTGCCGCGGCCTTCTGATAGGCGCTGACGGTCAGGTCCAGCACCTGGTCCTTGGCGTTCTGGATCATATTCATGGTGATGCTCTCCTTATATCGTTTCTTTTGTCATGCTTATCTCCAGCTGCATCCGGCTCAGGGGCAGGCCCCGGTCCAGCAGCGTATAGGCCAGGTGAATATATCCCCGGTCCGGCTCCTTCAGGGAAAACTCCACCGCCCGGGTCCGGACGGCCACGGTCAGGCCCAGGGGAAGCCGGGCCTGGGTCTCGTGCTCCGGGTCTAAGGGCAGGCCATAGCCCTCCGGCCCCAGGGTCCACAGAATGGCCCGCCTGGGCTCCGCCGTCAGGCGGATGCGGGAGGACAGCGCCGCGCCGTTTTCCCGGCAGGCGGCGGTATAGGGCAGGTCCCACCCGGCGGCGGTCCGCCGCAGGGTACCGGCGCCCGAAAAGTGCAGCGTCTCGGCGCCGCCGTCAAACAGGCTGCGGCTGGTGACGGCGATCCGTACAGGTCCCTCCATGGGTCAGTACCGGTCGATGTCCACCGGCTGCACCGGGCGGGTGAGGCTCTCCCCTAAGAAATAGGCCGCCAGGGACCCGAAATGCTCGGGCTGGTCGCTGGCGCAGAGGATGGCCCGGCCGGCCGGCCCCTCCGGGGCCAGCAGGTCCATAGCCCGCAGGGTGCGCTTGAGCTCCCAGGCGGCCTCCTCGCCGGTGTTGATGAGGGTGACGCCGGGGCCCATGATATCTCCGATGATATCCGTCAGCAGGGGGTAGTGGGTGCAGCCCAGGATCAGGGTGTCCAGCCCCTCCCGGCGCAGCGGCTCCAGATACTCCCGGGCCACGGTCTCGATGACCACGTCCCCCCGCCGGAAGCGCCCGTTTTCCACCAGGGGCACGAACAGCGGGCACGCCCGGGCCGTGACGGCAACATCCGGGTCCAGCTCCTGCAAAATCCGCTGATACGCGCCGCTGCGGACGGAGGCGGCGGTGGCGATGAGGCCCACCCGCCGGTTCCGGGTCACAGCCGCCGCCCGGCGGCATGCAGGCTCCACCACCCCCAGAATGGGGATGTCGCTCTCCTGCCGCAGCTGGGGCAGGGCCGTGGTGGACACGGTGCCGCAGGCCACTAAAATGGCCTTGATGTCGTGGCTGCGCAGAAAGCGCACGTCCTGCCGGGCGTATTTCAGCAGAATTTCCGCCGACCGCCCGCCGTAGGGCACACGGGCCGTGTCGCCGAAGTATATAATGTTTTCAGAGGGCAGCAGCTGCCGCAGCTCCCGCACCGCCGTCAGGCCTCCCAGGCCCGAATCAAAAACCCCGATGGGGCGAGTGTCCATAGTTCCGCCTCCTGCCTGTGGTTATCATAACTAATCAATTATACTATGGAATCCCCGGATACTCAAGTCAAATTTTGGGGACTTTCCCCGGTATTTTCAGTGGTATTTTCCGCCGGAGTCTGCTATACTGTGCATAATGACGCAGCGCTCCGGCCGGATGGAGGTGTTTTCATGGAGATCAAGCTGACAGAAAAACAATTCAGGCGCCTGCTGGACCTGGTATACATCGGCAACTGGGTGCTCAACTCCACCCGGGGCGACGACCGCATCCGCCAGTATGACCAGGTGGAGAGCCTGATCTTCTCCCACTGCCTGAGCCATGGCATGGCGGGGCTGACGGAGCTGTACCAGGGGGAGATCATCCCCTCCCGGGCCTTTGCCGAGGGCGGCATCCACGAGGCCATCATGGCCTATGAGGACAACACGTTTTTCGAGATCCTGGCCCAGGAGCTGGCCCTGCGGGATATGGACGATCCCCCCATCACCGAGGAGAACTATGACGAGGTCATGAGCCGCATGGACGAGTATCTGGGCGAATTTGAACAGCACGGCACCGACAACATCACCGTGGACATGGAATAAAAAGCGCAAGCCCTCCGGCGTAGCCGGAGGGCTTGCCTTATGGCGTCATCATCTCACGGGCAAAGGCGGCGGCGGTGTTCCGGATGCCGGGCAGGCGGAGCAGACTGCCCCGCTCGTTGGCGGTTTCCAGCAGGCAGAAGTGGGGCGGCAGGAAAAAGGACTTGTTCATATTCAGCGCCGAGATCAGCTGACGGGCCAGCAGGTCCCCGCCGGAATAGCCGGACACCACCAGGCCGAACAGGCGCTTGTCGTAAAACCGGGTCTGGCGGAACAGGGCCGTCAGCCGGTTGACGCAGGCGGTGAGATTGGCGGACAGGGCGTCGTTATAGTTGGCGCACAGCATCACCAGGGCGTCGCACCGGCGGACGGCGGGGTACACCTCCTCCACCATGGGGCCGCCGTAAAAGCAGCTGCCCTGCTCGCCGAAGTGCAGGCAGGCGGTATAGCTGCACCCGTTGCAGTCGGGGACGGCGCCGTTGCGCAGGCCCACCTCCTCCACGGATACCTCCGGCGGCAGGGCCGCCTTCACCAGCTCCCACAGGGCCAGGGTGTTGGAGGCGCTGCGCTGGGAGGCGTGAAGAGCCAGCACCCGCCGCACCGGCGGCAGAGGCCGCCAGGCGGTCAGCCGGTCCACCAGCTCCCCCACCGCCAGGCGGAAGGCGGTTTTCTCGTCCACGCCGCCGATCTGGGCCTGGGTGCGGAAATTCCGCAGGGAGCCGGTGGCCTCCACCAGGGGCCGGCCCAGAAAGGCACAGCCCGCCTGGTTGGCGGCAAACACCATGTCCCGGGCCACGTCCTTGGTATAAAACTCCCCCACGCCGGTGACGATGACCCCGGCCACGCTGCCCCGCAGCAGGGTATCGCAGCCCCGCAGGGCCTGGAGCATCCCGTAATAGGCCAGGTTGCAGCCGCTGGGGTCCAGGGCCACGGCGAAAAGCAGGCGGCGGTTTTCCAGGTTTTCCATGCCGTCCTCCGGGCGGCGGATGACGCTGCCCGGAGGCAGCAGCGGCTCCAGCATGGCCCGCAGCGGGGCGCTGTATAGGTTCTCCGGCAGCAGAACGGTGATGGACATGGCTCACGCCCCCTTTCCGTCAGTCAATGGCCCGCAGGCGGTCCATGGTGGTTTGCAGGCGGTCTTGCAGCTGCCGGGGCAGAGGCAGACGCTCCAGCTCCGTGCCGGTGGGGAGCACCCGGTTCCGGGCTCCCATGAACACCCCGTCCAAATAGGTGGAGGAGCAGTGCCACTGGCCCCGCAGGCACAGCAGCAGGCTCAGGGCTCCGGAGGACAGGGCCGGGGCTATATAGGGCTTGAAGCCCAGCTCCCGCATCCGGAGATTGGCGCGGACCGCCTGCTCCGTCAGCTGGCGGGACAGGGCGTCGTCATAATTTCGGATGGAGTTGGCGATCACCAGGTCCTCCCCGTGGGGGCCGAAGCTGCGCCCATCGGTCAGGAAGGAGGCAAAGCGGGGGTCCTTCCGGGCATAGTACGCCGCCCGGGCGTTCATGACCCCCAGGCCGAAGCCCCGGACCTGGTGGGAAAACAGGCCCTGATAGTCCATTTCCCCCGACGGGGCGCGGTTGCTCTCCGTCAGCACCGCCCGGCACAGGGGGTCCACCGGGTCGCTGACCACGCAGAACAGCCCCCGGTAGCGGGCCTGACGGGCCTTCTGGGCGTACAGCGCCGCCAGTTCCCGGTTCAGCCGGTACTGGGCCATGCGCACGTCGCCGGTTTTCACCGCCGTGTCCGGCACGAACCGGGAGGCGCAGAACAGGAACACATCCCCGTCAAACAGCTGCTCCGGTGACACGATCTCCACCGGCGGCAGGGCGTCGTAAGGCCCCGGCAGCTGGATCTGGTTCAGCTCGAACTCCCAGCGCTGGGCCACCCCCTCCCGCAGGTCGCAGATGCCGATGGAGGAGATCACGTCCCCGCCCATCAGCCGCAGGCCCATCAGCAGGGTGCTGCCCACGTCCCCTAAAGCCAGCAGGTTCACCCGGACCTTTTCGGGCCGGGGCAGGGGGGCCATCAGCTCCTCAAAACGGGGGTGGGCCAGGTTCACCGCCCGGACCCGGCCCGCCCGGATGGCGTTTGTCAGTTCCCGGGGCAGGCCCTCCGGGCCGGGGGCGGTACACAGGGAGGCCACCCCCTCCCGCTCCGTCAGCTGGGCCGGGTCCGTCACCGGGAAGGTGTCCCGCCCGGCCAGGGGCGGCCGGTCCAATGCCCACAGGATCTCCCCCGTTTCGGGCAGGCCCTCCCGCTCCCGATACGGCAGCGGGACGGGACTGCACAGGGTATGGGACTTGTATGCATAGCAATACATGGAAAACGCCTCCTTATCTCATGCGCCGCAGCTGTTCGATGTCTCCGTCCAGATAGGTGGAGGCGGCGCGGGTCAGGTCATAGGTCATGCACGGCCCCTTGTCCGGGCACAGCGGCAGGATCACCGCCTCGCCCAGCCGGGCCAGGGTCAGGTTCCGGGCGTACAGGCTGCGGTACTCCGCCTCCAGGGCCAGCAGGATGTCCCGGGCGTTTTCCAGGCAGCACAGACTCAGCTGCCACACGGCCCGGCTGTCCACGTCCGGCAGCTCCGGGGAGGCATAGGGCAGGATGCGGTTCACCGAGGGCTGCAGGCCCCCGGGGAGCAGTCCGGTGCGGCGCACGGTGTCGCCGCCGATGAAGGGGTACAGGGTGGACTCCACGAACCACCGCCGCAGATTGGGCAGATAGTAGATGCTGTCCACGGGATAGCCCAGCTGCTCCATCAGGTCCCGGCCCATGCCGGTGAGATAGCCCACCAGCACCTGGTCCACCCGGGTGTGGGTCTGCTCCAGCAGGGGGGCCAGGCGGCGGATGCGCTTGCCGTCGTGGAGCATATCGTCCACCAGGATCACCGGCCGGTCAAAGGCCCGGATGGTGCGCACCTGGTCGGGCAGGGGAGAATAGCCGGGGTAGGCCTCGATGGAATAGGCGGACAGGTCCGGCTCATACACCTTGTCGGTGCGCAGGGTCTTGGTGACGGTGTTGGGCACCGTCACGCCCCGGAGGATCTTGCCATAGGGCACGCAGATGTCCGGCCCCAGCTGCCGGGGAACCAGCGGCTCCGCCGGAACGCCGTTGCGGGCGGTGATGCGCTGCAGGAGCCGGTGATAGATGACCCCGGCGCTGAGACTCAGCACCAGATTGCCGGGATACAGCCCCGTCAGGGCCTCCTGCAGCCGGATGCGGGCGGCGGATACCGCCGCCGCCACGGCGGGCCGGGAGGCCAGGGGCTGCTTGATGGCGGTGTCCACGTTGCGGTTGAGCACCAGGGGCCGCCGCATATCCGCGGCCAGGGCGTCCTTTTCCCCGGCCACCGCCACGAAGCCCTGGCGCAGGATCAGCTGCCGGGCAAAGGCCGAGGCCGCCCCCTCCAGGGGGCAGTACAGGCCATAGGCATATTCCCGGCTCAGGGCCAGGGTCAGCACCTCCGTCAGCAGAAGCTGGCCGAACTCCTCCTGCTGCTCCCCCCGGGGCACCAGCACCCCGGAGATCAGCAGGGCGCGGCCTCCGGTGCTCTGGCGCACCAGGCCCGTCAGCCGGGGGCTTTTCAGCCGGGCATAGAGCATCTGGGAGTCCAGGCACCGGAAGGTCACGGCTCCCAGCGGCTCGTCCGATCCGCTGCGGTGCAGCAGCACCGCCTGGTCCCCGGAGTCCGCTATAGCCCGGGCCAGGCCCTCCGGCGGCGGGGTCAATTGGCCCAGCAGGGGCGCAAGCTCCCGCGCCTCCCGGCACAGGGAGAACTCAAGATCCTCCGTGCGCAGCATGGGCTTGTCCTGGGGCTCCCGCAGATACAGGCCCCGGCGATAGATGAAGTCCTGCACCGCCGGGTCCACCAGCCGTGAGATATCCCGGTTGGCGTCCACCGCCTCCCGGATGCGGGTGGAGCTGATCTCCTCCAGCTGGGGCGGCAGGGTCAGCTCCACCACCCGGCCCCGGATGCAGCCGTAATCCACCGGCCCGGCCACTTCGTCCCGGCGGAAGATCACATGGTCGAAGCTGTGGATGGAGTCCGGCTCCGGGGGCCTCTGGTAGGACGAGGCGTGGGCCACCACGTCGCTGCCTACCACGATGGACACCGGCCGCCCGGGAAAGGCCTCCCGCAGGCGGCGGAGGTTCTCGGGATTGGCGATGTTCACCGGGAAGTCCTCGGGAAAGATGTGGACATGGAACTCGTCGGCCACGGACATGGCCGCGATGCGGCGGCGGATGCGGTAGGGCTGGGTCCGCTTGGACCAGGAAAATTCGTCGATGGCCAGCAGCACCTCGAACCCCCGGTCCCGGATGGCCCGGACGATGCCCTTGTGGGACAGGGTGAAGGGGTCGAAGGTGCCGGGGAAGAAGGCGATGGGCCGGGGTTCCTCCATGGGGAAGCCCCCGTGGAACAGGCGCTGCTCCGTCATGAAGCGGTATACCCGGCCCAGCATGGCGGCCCGGTAATAGAAGGTCAGGGGGTCCTCGGCCTCCTCATAGCAGGTTTCCAGGAGCTTGCGCCCGGTCAGCAGGAAGGCCCGGCGCTTTTCGTGCTCGCCCAGGATGCCGGAGCCGAACACCCGGCGGCCCAGCACGAACATGGCCTCCTGCCGGGTGCCGCCGTCGCCGCCGGCCAGGCGCTTCATCAGCATGCCCAGCAGCCGCTCCCGGCGGCTGCGGTAGGCCTCCGGCTCCTCCGGGAACCGGGTGCGGTAGGTGTCGTACTCCTCATAGATCACGCCCACGGTGTCCAGGGCGGAGGCCGCCATCCGGCCCGAGGCGGCGTTGAGGGTCTGGCTCAGGTCCGCCAGCAGCTCCTCCAGCTGTTCCGGCGGCAGCCACAGGGCGAACCGGCCCAGATAATCGGGGATATACTTGGCAAACTCCTGCTGGCCCAGCTCCAGGCCCCGGGACAGCTCCACTGACACCTCGTTGCGCTGGTCCACCGTCAGCCGGGGGGCCAGGGCCAGCAGGGCGTTTCCGGCGCTGTGGCGCACCGTCACCCGGTCGCTGACCTTCACCAGGTTTGACAGATGGGTGGCGATGTGCAGCACCGGGCCGTCCTCCCGGGCGGCGTAGTCCTCCAGCAGGCGGATGTTCACCTGCTTCAGGATCCAGGGGGTGCCGGTTTTCAGGTTGTCCAGGAAAATGTCGGAGATCACCTGCTCCGGCAGGGGGCCGGGGGCGCCGCCCTTGATGATCCGGCGGCGCAGCAGGTCCAGGGACGCGGCGTCCCGGCAGTCGATCTTCTGCAGAATCCGCAGGGGACGGCGGCTGCGGCTGTCCAGTCGGTGCAGCCGGTCCACCAGCAGCACCGCCGCCGCCCGGACGGTGACGTCCTCCCGGTCGCACACCCCCTCGGCAAACCGCAGCAGAAGCTCCTGCCGGGGCCGGGTCAGGGCCGCCGGAGGCAGGGCCGCCGCCGTGTCCAGCAGCTGGAAGGTCACGTCGTCGTCCAGCTGCTGGGGATGGCGGTAATAGGCGAAGAAGGGGGCCAGAAACCGCTCCTCCCGGCCCGGGCACCGCTGCAGCAGGGAGTCCACGGCGAATTTCAGGGTATAGCGGATCCAGCGCTGGTGCTGGGGCATCAGCTTGTGGTCGGGATAGATGATCCTTTGCAGGTACAGCTTCCACTGGTCCAGGTCCGTGGGGACACCGGCGTCCGGGCGGCTGTCCGCCGGGCGCTCCTTGGCATAGCCCGCGTGGAACCCGGCGATGATCTCCCCCAGCAGGGCCGCCGCCTGGCGGCGGATGTCCCCCTCCCGGTGCATCAGCAGCTCATACAGAAAGGCCAGGGTCTGGACCTTCTGGGGAATGTGCAGATACAGGGAGTAGGACTCGAACACCCCCAGATAGGCCCGCAGACGCCGCCAGTTGGTTTCGCCCCGGGCCTGCTCCAGCAGGGAGGCAAAGCTCCGCTGTCCCGTCAGCCGGTGCATCAGGCCGATGTTGTGGCCCACGCACTGCAGGGTCAGGGCGTCCAAGGCCTCCTGGTCCGTCATCAGGGCGGTGTGCTTCTCCGGCCGGGGCGGGGTGTCCCGCCCCAGAAGGGTCACGTCCACCCCCCGGGCCAGCATGAACTGCTCAAAGTCATAGAGCCGGGCATACACCAGCTCATAGCGGCGGTGCTTTTCCCAGTCCACGGCGTCCAGCTTGGAGAGGATCACGTCGAAGGCCTCCGCCAGGGAGAAGATTTTCGTGACCTCCCGGCCCTGGTCGTCCCGGGTCTGCTTCACCCGGAAGTCGGCGTAGATCAGCAGCAGGGACTCCACCGACAGATAGTCCAGCTCCAGGTCCCACACGGAGTGGTTGGCAGCCACATGGCCGATGTCCGTCAGCTTCCGGCGGCGGAACCACTGGTCGGTGTAGTAATAGTGCAGATACGGCACCCGCTCCCCGGGGCGGCAGCCGAACTTGCCGATGTCGTGGCCGATGGCGCTGCCGGAGACCAGGGCCAGGTCCAGCTCCACGCCCCCCCGGCGCAGAGCCCGCCCGGCGGTGACGGCCACATGGTGGACCCCCACAATGTGCTCCAGGGTCCGGTAGGGCGTCACCTCCAGGCCCAGGCGCATCATCTCGTATACGAACTCCCGCCGCCACAGGCGCATCATCTGGCCGAATTGGGGGGCGGCGGGGCAGTCCTCCAGCTCCTCCGGCCCGGGGGGCACAAAGTCCCAGGCGGGGTCATAGTCCAGAAGCTCCCGCTCCGCGTCCAGCAGCACCTGCAGCACCGACAGGAAGAACACCGCTCCGGCCCCGTGGGCGGGGCGGGCGTCCTTCTCCGGAAACAGCAGCCGCCGGGCGAAGTCATAGCAGTACGGAAGCCAGCCCTCCTCCGGTTCCGGCCCGTCCAGCCGTTCCAGGTCCTCCCGGCACAGGTCCAGCACCCGAGCGCAGCACAGCCGCCGGTCCATCAGCGGCGCAAAGCGCTGGAAATATCCCTCGCCCACCAGCTGCGCCGCCGTCTCCTCCCGTCCGGCCAGGTATTCCGCCGCCGGGCGGAGGGACATCCGCCGCAGAAGCGCGGCGTTCATCTGGCGGATGCGTTTTTTCGTCATAGCAAGGCCCCCTTTGCGGGAATAATTGGATTTGTTCCTATTATGCCACGCGGCGGCCCCTATCGCAAGAATAAATCCCGCAAAAATGCGGGATAATATACCTGCCAAAAAAGGGCTTTGCCCTTTTGGAATAAAAGGCTTGCAGGCCCTCTCAGTCGGCTGCGCCGACAGCTCTCCCAAAGGGAGAGCCAAGACCTTTTGGGCAAGCCATTTTTCCGTATTCTGGGGGTGCAGCAGGTGAAGATCGTGCAGGATGCGTTCCTCCGCCGGACGGAGGAGCTGGACCGGCGGCTGGGGGTGGGCCGGAGCTTTGACATGGTGGGCCGGAGCCTGACCATCGGGGGCCGCCGGGCCCGGCTCTGGGTGGTCAACGGCTACGCCGACGACGCGGTGCTGGAGCGGGCCGTGGCCGGGTGGCTGGCCATCCGGGACCTGGCCGGGGTGAACACGGCGGAGGCCTTCGCGGCCCGGTATGTCACCGTGTCGGACGCGGCGGCGGAGCAGGATATGGCCAAGGCCGTCACGGCGGTGCTGGCGGGAAAGACCCTGCTGGTCATCGACGGCCTGTCCGGCGGCGTGCTGATGGACGCCAAGCAGTTCCCCCTGCGGGGCATCGAGGAGCCGGACACCAGCAAGGTCCTGCGGGGCAGTCACGACGGCTTCGTGGAGAGCATCATGAAAAACGCCGCCCTGCTGCGCCGCCGCATCCGGGACCCCCGGCTGACCTTAGAGGGGCTGGAGGTGGGAGGCCGGTCCCACGCCAACGTGGCCCTGTGCTATCTGGAGGACAAGGCCGACCCGGAGCTTCTGCGGCAATTGCGGGAGAAGCTCCTGCGTATGCAGATCAATTCCATCTCCATGAGCCAGGAGAGCATCGCCGAGGCCATCGCCCCGGCCCAGTGGTGGAACCCCTTCCCCAAGACCCGGTATACCGAGCGGCCCGACGTAGCCACGGCGTCCATCATGGAGGGGGACGTGGTGCTGATGATCGACAACACCCCGTCGGTGATGCTGTTTCCCTGCACCATTTTCCGGTTTGCCGAGGAGATCAACGACTATTACTTTCCCCCGCTGGTGGGGTCGTATTTGCAGATCGTGCGGATGATCGTCCTGCTTCTGACGCTGTTTGTGACGCCCTTGTGGTACCTGCTGGTAAAGGACCCGGCGGGGCTTCACGAGAGCCTGCACTTTCTGCTGATTGAGGACAAATACTATGTGCCCCTGATTTTGCAGCTGCTGCTGGTGGAGCTGATCATCGACGTGCTGAAGCTGGCGTCGCTGAACACGCCGGATGCGCTCAGCAACTCCTTCAGTATGCTGGGGGCGCTGATATTGGGAGATTTCGCGGTGCAGGCCCGGTGGCTGGTGCCGGAGGTGCTGGTGTATATGGCGTTTGTTGCCATCGCCAACTATGCCCAGCACAGCTATGAAATGGGCTACGCCGTGAAGCTGTGCCGCATGGCGCTGCTGATCCTGATTTACTTTTTCGACTGGTGGGGCTTCATCGGCGGCATCGTGGGGGTGGTGGCCCTGATCGCCTCCACCCGCCCGCTGGTGGGGAAGGGGTATCTCTATCCCCTGATCCCCTTCAACGGCCGGGACCTGCGCTCCCTGCTGCACCGCCGCCCCATCAGCCGGGACAACACATAAGTGTTCAAAAAGGGCAAAGCCCTTTTTGAACAAAAGGCTTGCAGTCTGCCGCAGCTTTTGCAATACAGAACGGAAAAGTATACACGGGAATGCGGACTGGAGCGCGTATGCTTTCGCACACTCCGTCACACGTCAGCAACGCTGATGATTGTCTCCCGTCAGGACGTGAAAATCGCCTCAAGCAGACTCGGCCATGCGCAAGCCTCGACCACTAAAAGAGGCATGAGCGCAAAAAAACCCGCCCCAGCAGCCAAATAGTACTAAATGGCTTTTTGGAGCGGGATTCGGATTTCGGGGAAAAAGAAAAAAACCTTGAAAATCAAGGCTTTTCACTGTTATCGGACTGCCCGGTGGCAGTCCGATAACAGTGATGTGCTGATAGTTCCTTGCATGAGAATTGCCGACCGCTTGCGTCCTATTTTTCAAACAGATGCAGCAGATATCCGTAGCCCTCGGCTTCCATTTTTTCATAGGGGACGAAGCGCAGGGCCGCGCTGTTGATGCAGTAGCGCACGCCGTTGGGCGACTCCGGGTCGCCGGTAAACACATGGCCGAGGTGGGAGTCTCCGGCGCGGCTTCTGACCTCCGTGCGGCGCATCCCGTGGCTCAGATCCTCTTTTTCCACCACGGCAGGACCCTCGATAGGCTTTGTAAAGGCAGGCCAGCCGCAGCCGCTTTCGTACTTATCCGTGGAGGAAAAGAGCGGCTCACCGGTGACGACATCCACATAGATGCCCTTTTCAAACTTGTCCCAGAACTCGCCCGTGAAGGC
>PPYF01016750.1_pt1 | contig 91709 bp, 102 predicted proteins | sample 1559871 | NCBI WGS metagenome assembly PPYF01 (sample SAMN08240021, study PRJNA423297) | Human gut metagenome, whole genome shotgun sequencing project.
TCCTACCTCTCAGAGCTTTTAACCATCGGCCGCAGAGCGCGGGACTAGGATCTGCATCCCGCGGTGCCTGTGCATTCCCACCCAACGTAGTCCTCGAAACGACAGACTGAGGCTAGTCAACTAGAGGCTTTTTCAAGCCTCGGCCTTCAGGCCGAGGTAGTTGACTAAGAGAAGTCTCTGTAGACAGTGAAGTTCTTAGACTGCGGATTGATCCTAACATCAAAAAAGAGGCAGATGAAGTCGCGCAAATGATGGAAATTACGACCGCTGATGCTGTCAGAATTTTCTTGGATGGTTTTGCCGAGGAGAAAAAATTTCCTTTGACTACGAAGTTCCCAATGCAGAGACATTGGCTGCGATGAAGGAGGCTGAGAGCGGAAAGCTGGAGTCTTATGACTCTGTGAATAATTTTTTCAAGGAAAGGAAACTCTGATTCAGCACTTTTCACCGATCTCTCTGTTCAAGGTTGGTAAGGAAGATGCGCCCGTGTCAAAGTTCTTTCTGGCAACTGGCTCAGCGATTTTTGACTGTTTGGCGACTTGTTTTAGGCCTCTAGCCGTTTGCGGATAACGGCGATCTCTTCGTCATCCAAACCATAGAGTTTAAATATGGCACGATTGATTTCTTCTTTGATCTCTTCTGTGGAATTTGCTTCTGCCGCCAGCACTAGCGATTTAAGCTCGTCATCCTGCTGGGGGTTAATGCTCGGCAGCTTCAGTTGCGAAAGGTTGCTGCGAAGCACTTTGATTTGACCGAACAACACTCGGTAGATAAAAGAGTAGACCTTGCTGTTTAAAAGGGCGAGCAGAGCCTCAAAAGAAAGCTCCGGAACGTTAGGAATAAGGATGTTGGCGCTATTGAGCACTAGCGCTCCGTTTCTTTCTGCCGCAAAAACGAGGTGATTGGAGATGAAGCGGTACACGATCTTCGGAGTCGTTCGATAGTATTCATCCGGGGCCGTCTGCTGGAAAACGGTTCGATCGTAATGCACGAAATACCGCGGTTTATCGATGCAGAACGGCTGGATTTCTTTTCCCGTGTAAATCGGTTCAAGGCCAAGCCCGGGCTTGGTCTTTAAATGCTTTTTATTGTTCCCCGTCACAACGCCTAGCGCCCATTTGCTGTCGGCTAAAGAAATCTCTCCTTTGGAGAGGATCTTACAAATAATTTCTACTTCCGGTTCCGTCGCGCTGAAAATCGTCTTTTGCTCGGTGAGCTGAAAAATCGAAAGCGGAATTTCTCTGATTTCTCCGGATTCATTCATCCGAAACCTTTCTGCGGGTTTTGCTTTTTCTGCAAGGATAGAAACAAAATCGGTTTGGACGCCGCTAAATTTCGTATCGAACTTACGGATCTCAAGAAGACGGCAGTCGCTAAACAAATGCTCTCTGAAAAGCCGATGCGAAGCAATGTTGAGCATAGAGATCGGCATCAGGAAGGCAAGCTTGCCGCCAGATTTAAGGAGCGAGAGCGTTTTCATGAAGAAAAAGCTCGAGACATCGGCGTAAACGTTTTTAGTTTTTGAGCTCCATGGCGGATTCGTGGCCGCAAAGTCAAAACGCCTTCTTTCACTTTTCCAGCGGTTGACGAAGTCGATGACACGGACATCGGGGTACTCTTTTGCACCTGACAAAATCAGGTTGGCTTTTGCAATCATCACGGCAATCGGATCGCTGTCCATGCCGCAGATCTTCAGTCCCATTTCTTGGGCAAGTATTAAAAACGTTCCGCTGCCGCAGCAGGGATCCAAAAAGCTTGCACCTGGTTTTGCTTCCAGTGAATCCAGCAGCTCTTGAGCAACGGATCGCTCCGTGTAATAAGAACCGGTGGAATTTTTGACGCCTTCTGTTAAAAAGGATTGGTAAACAGTACCGAGAAGGTCAAATTCTTCCGGGAGCACAACCTGGGCAAACTTGTGTACGAAGTTATGTGTGCGGCCGTATTCGGTTTTGAACTTTTCAGCGAGTTTTCGATCACAGTCGGAGCGGTCCAGAAGCACGCAGCTCAGTGTGTAGATGGTATTTCGTAGAGGGACTTTATCTTCAGAGGGCAAAAGCTCTGTGATAAACGAGAGGGTGTCGGGATTCGTGCACCGTTCTTTGGGAATAAATCGCCGAGAGGAGCCGGTTTTGTTGGCTCGGTAGGAGGGCTTGCCGGTCAGGTCGCGATTGAGTCGCTTCCATATTCTTTCCGTCGATTTTGAGATCGGCATCTCCTCTCCGTAAAACACATCTAAGAATCCTTCATTCTAATCAAGGAGCGGGAAGCGTTGTGCGACAGGCGGCGAAGAAGTTTTGCCAAAGAGAAACGGTAATAAAAAAACCGGAGCTGGAGAACTCCGGCCTTTTTAGAGAAAAGCGTTTAGATTAGATCACGCTGGCAGGAACCGTGACTTCATAAGGAAGCGGCAGGATTTCAACCGGTACATCCTTAACATAAAGTTCGGAATCCATGTATTCATAAGTCAGCACGAACAGGAAATGTTCGCCGTCGCTCTGAATCACGCGTCCCATCGGTTCGTTTTCCATGAAGACTTCGGTGCCTTCGTCGAGATCCTTAACGCCTCTGGCAACGCCTAAGAACATACGGCGCTTTACCTTGCCGAGATTTTCAGTCTTGGAGATGATTTCCTGACCCGTGTAGCAGCCTTTATTGAAGGCGATACCGCCGATCAAATCCATGTTCAAAGCCTGCGGCAGCCATTCGAGCACTTCGGGTTTTTCGATTAAAGCAATACCTTCTTCCATCAGAGAGCGAGCCAGGCGGTTGTGTGCTTTGATCGGAGCGTACATGTCATCAGGGATCTTGCCGATAGCCACGAATTTGCCGTGCATGCCTTGTGCGTCATTGGAGGGAAGACGAACAACGATGACGGAATCACCGACATAGGCCTGCATCGGTTCGCGCGGAAGGGCCGGGCACGGACGATCAATAGCTTTGGCGTCGTCGGAGCAGAAATAGGTGATCGGTTCGGGAAGAATTTCGATTTCGACTTTGCTTCTCAAAATGAACTTGCTCAGACGATCAACTTCGTCCTGAGCAATGGATTTCGGCATAAGCATTCCGAAACCGTTCGGAATTCTGACGATTAAAGAGGTAGCGGCGGTACGTCCTTGATGGTTGCAAGCAGCCGTCCAGCGAGCGTCTGTCGGTCCCATTGTCTTTACATTCTGGGTCAGCATTCCTTGGAGAAAGTTTTCAGCGTCTTCGCCGCGAACAACGACAAATACAAAATCTTGTTCTTCGCTGAATGTCCAGGAATTTAATTCAAGCATGCTCATTTATGCATTACTCCTTAATCAAATATTTCATTAAATTAACAGATCGAAAACAAATATGGGTTCCTTGCTCGACAAACTGAGCAGACAGATCTTAATTTGTCGCTATCATGCTGTTTGAGTTGTGTTAATTCAATAGCGTATGAAATTTGTGGTCAAACTGCTTGCCGCCTGCGGCCTTATAGCCTTGCTGGCGTTCGGACTTCTCGGCGGTGCTTACTATTACGTAAACGTGCGGCCCGTGCCTTTTGAGGGCAACCCTCCTGAAGTCGTGATTAAGGTAGACAAGGGCAGCACGATCCGCTCAATTGCCAACTCGCTCAAGCAAGCCGGGGCGGATGTTGATCCGTCGATTCTTACGCGCGCATTCTCTTTTTACGATCAGGACAAATCGGTTCATGTCGGTTATTACCGAATTCCGAACCCTTCCACGATCCGAGAGATCATCGATAAGTTCGCCTCCGGCGACGTGATCATGAGCAAGTTCACGCTGGTCGAGGGCACGGAAACCGCCAAATTCCTGACACGCATTAAAAACTCAGAAGATTTAGACCACGCTGATCCCGAGCTCGACCTCAAAACGGTCATGTCAGTTGTTCATGCGCCTGAAGGTACGCATCCTGAGGGTCAATTCGCCACAGACACTTTTGTATTTGCCAAGGGATCGCCGGATACGCTGGTGTTAAGACGCGCTTACCGCGAACAGCAGGAACGCATTAAAAAAGCCTGGGAAACACGCTCTCTCAATGTTGCTGTTAAATCGCCTTATGAACTGCTGATTCTGGCAAGCATTATTGAAAAGGAAACCGGTCAGAACTCCGATCGGGCCTTAGTCTCCAGTGTTTTTAACAACCGCTTGAAACGCGGCATGCTGCTGCAGACCGACCCGACGGTAACCTACGGAATCGAGAATTTTAACGGCAAAATCACTAAGGAACATCTGAGAACCGATCATCCCTACAACACGTACACGCGTCCGGGTCTTCCTCCGACCCCGATCTGCAACCCGGGCTTGGCAGCGATTGAAGCAGCCGCACACCCGGCGGATACGGATTATTTATACTTTGTGGCCATGGGCAAGAGCGGCCAGACCAAATTCTCCAAGACACTCAAAGAGCATAATGCGGCCGTTCAGAAGTATCTCAGGAGTCAAGGACTTTAAATGACAAAACGTGGGAAATTTATTACGGTTGAAGGTGTTGACGGCGCCGGAAAAAGCACACAGTTCGAAGTCATCGCTAATGCGCTCAAAGAAAGGGGCATTGATTTTGTCAGGACGCGCGAGCCCGGCGGCCCGCAAAGCGCAGAGAAGATCCGAGAGCTTTTGTTGAATGAACCGATGACCGCAAAGTGCGAACTCCTGGTAATGTTTGCCGCGCGTCAGGAAAATCTCACAAAAATCATTCGTCCGGCGTTAGAAGCCGGTAAATGGGTTCTCTGCGACCGCTTCACGGATGCTTCCGTTGCCTATCAGGGCTACGGCCGCGGTCGAAGTCTGGAAGAAATTGAGATGCTCGCCAACTTCGTGCATCCGGATATCAAACCGGATAAAACCGTCATCTTTGACTTGCCCACCGAAGTTGCAGCGGCCCGTTTGTCCCGCAAGCTGGATCGATTTGAACAGGAAGATGCTGACTTTCATCGAAGAGTGCGTCAAGGCTATCTGGAAATCGCAAAGAGAGAACCCGAGCGCTGCGTCGTCATTGATGCTCAGGGAACGCCGGAAGAAGTCTCCGCACGAGTGCTCAAGGAGGTTGAGACATGGGTTTAGCCCCGTATCCGTGGCTTGAGCGGCCGGCGGAAGTCTTGGCCAAGATGCTCAATAAACTTCCCGGAGGCATTTTGATTTACGGTCCGCGAGGATGCGGCGTGTTTGAACTGGCTTCGCGCTTTGCCGCAGCTGTAGTGTGTCAGCACCCTGTAGACGGCGCGCCTTGCGGCATTTGCGAAGAGTGCAAACTTATTTTCAGCGGAAACCATCCCGACCTTCGCTACGTCTTAAGCGAAACCGAGGCGGCGCTTCACCCCGAACCTTGGAACGGTAAGTTCGGAGAAATTCCGAAAGGAAAAAGCCTGTCCAAACAAATTCTGATTGAGCAGGTTCGAGGCATCGGTGAATATCTCTCAGTGACCGCCCATCGCGCGGGTCACAGAGCCGTCGTTATTTATCCGGCCGACTCTATGTCGGGCGACCAAAGTTCGGCACTGCTTAAGACACTGGAAGAGCCGCCTGAAGGCGCGGTACTTATTCTGGTTGGCGACGACATTAACTCAATTCTTCCGACGATCCGTTCCCGCTGCCAGTTGGTTCGCTGTACACCTCCGACGCGGGAGCAGGGCATTGCTTACCTCAAGTCTCAGAAGGTCCGAAATCCTGAAGGAGAGCTCACGCGTTTAAGCGGCAGACCGCTTCTGATTCATGAGGCCGACCCCAACCTCACACTGGATAAAAAAGACGAAGCTAAGTATCTGGAAATGCTTGCCTTAGGTTCTGCGTTGTCCAGTGTTCAAGTTCTGTCAGCCTTTCAAAAGGATATACCGGTGGGACCTGTCGTTTCTATCATGCAGCGATGGTATTGGGATCTGATGGCGGTACTCTCGGGCGCCGAGCCGAGGTATTTTCCGGAACACTTTGAAGCTTACAAACGTCAGGTGCAGGGCACGGATTTTCAGAAGCTGGTTCCTTTTAACCAGACGCTGATGCAGGCTAACCGCAGCAAGGATCATCCTTTGAGCAAACGTCTCGTTCTTCAGGATCTGTTCATCACGTGGGCTAAGACGCTTGCTGACGCTCGTAAAAATTAGGATTTAAGCTTCTTAAAACCTTCCAGGACTTCTGTCTGGTCGGGAGAGATGTACCTGGTAGTTGTGTTCACAGATGCATGTCCCATGGCTGTTTGAACGACGTTCACCGGCATCACCTCCAGGCTGGCGACCGCAAAGGTATGGCGCAGCCAGTGCAGAGAACTTCCGAGGAGCTTAGCGGCGTCGCGCGGATTTTTCTTTCGGACGTCGTTGGCTACTTCCTCTAGGAAGGTGTGCAGGACGATATAGAGTCCGGATCGCGATAAACCTTCTTTATCTGCGCCTTTATTGCCGATGCGGAAGCTCGCAATCAGAGGCACATCTTTCCCAGCAGGTTCAAAAAGCGGAGGGCGCTTTCTGGCGGCGAGATAACGAGAAATCTTGTCGACTTGCTCCGAAGACAGCGGCAGGCGTCTTTGTTTGTCACCTTTCCCGACGATATCAATGACAACGGTTTCTTCATCTCCGAAACGCGAGTATTCAATCCAGCCGCAGCGCGCGTTGATCATTTCGCTCGCGCGCATGCCGAGTTCTTTTCCTAGGACAAAAAGCACCTCGAGGCGCATACGGACAAGGTCAAGCGGCAGCTGAGCAAGATGGGTCTCAATCTCTTCCCACTGGACCGGCGATAAGGAACGGTCGGCAAATTCTTTCGGTTTGCCTTCGCCCGGTAAAAAACGAACCTTCGCAGGAATCTGGTCAAAAGGATTGAATTTCAGATAACCGGTCTTATGAAGGAACGAAAAGAGCTGCCGAACGATTGTTGAGGCGGCCTTCCTGCTCGTGTAGGCAAGCGAAGAGTTAAAAGGTTTCCAATCCGGTGATTCTCGCGGCGTATTCTTCGGTCCAATCCAAGTTTCCTGAGGATATATCCAGGATTTCTGCCAGTTTTCGGGCGTTTCTCTCCCAATCATTTCGAGCCATTTGAGGTATTCTGAACATTCTTCTAAACGCGCGGAGGAAAGGGCGACTCTTTTCTCCAAAAGACACCACAGTAAAAATCTTTCGGCTTCCCTTCGGTACGCTGCCTGAGTGTTGGCATTTGTCCCTTTCGCTTTAAGCCAGAGGCGGATAGCTTCAATGTCTGTGTTGACGTTTAAGGCGCAGTCCTGCCGGTCCCCTCGGTTCGTTCCGGAAGATCCGTCCAAAGCCTTAGGAGGCGTCAGAAACTCAAGCGGACGAATTTCACTATTTTTAAGCGGCTGTCCCAGCCGGCGGCCGGTTTTTTGTTTTTTATTGATTTCGGACCAAAGCGGAGCGCCGATATCTTCAACCTTTTGTCCGTAATAAGATTTGGAAAGGTCTCGGGCTCTTGTTTCTAGAACCGGTGGAAAGTCAATCGGCGCTCCGCCGAGTTTTTTTGAATAAAGCCAAGAAAGGATTCCGTTGCTCCTTTCTTTACTTAGATCCAAACGCGTTGCCCAGCGTTCCGGGTCTCCGTACATGGCGTCAATCAGATCATCAAGACAATTTATTCCTTTAGATTCAAGATGTTCCGCAACTTCAGATAAAAAATACTGATTGAGAGGAAGATCAAAGTCAAAATCAGAGGCCATTGGCAAACACGACAAAAAATAGAAAAAATTCCGGAAGAACCCAAGTATAGAGAATTTACAAACGACCGAAAAATGTAACTATTTAGCGTGAAAAGTTCGTAATTGTAATCCTTTTTGAGAGACCGAAACAAACTTTAACTTTTCGGTGAACTGCTTTTAGCAAGCCTGATATAGTGCAGTTAGGGCGCTGAGTTGGCGCTTATCTCAAAGGAAGGATAACGATGAATACTAAAAAGATTTTTTCTTCTGCAGCCTTAGCTGCTTCCCTTACTCTCGCCGCCGGTGCTGCATTTGCATGGGGTTGCGGAGCCGGCTCCATGATGGGTTACGGTCCCGGCTGTCAAGTCGATCCGCAGGGTGCCTATCCCGGCTGCCAGTATGGTCCCAACGGGATGATGCGGCAGGGATATCCCTGCTGGTCTTACGGCCCGCAAGGCGCTCAGGGAGCAAGAGACTTCCGCCCTGGCTTTGAACAAAGAAAAGTTTACCTGCGCGGGGCCCTCAATCTTACCGATGCTCAAAAACCAGCTTTTGAAGCTTATTTCGGCGCCGTTGATGCCTATCATCAGATGAAACGTCCCCAAGGCGTTCAAGGTCAGACACGACAGGATATTTTAAATCAGCGTTTGGCTTTCCAGAAAACTCGTGTTGAAGCCCTGCAGAAAGCCATCGACGCTCGTCAGGAGCTCATGAAAGTTTTAACGCCCGAACAGGTTAAAGTGTTCGACGCCGTTGAATCCCGCACACACGCCAGAGGCCCAAGAGGCGGTTTTGGTCCCGGACACCGTGGTTACCATCACGGCGGCTACGGCATGATGTATCAGCAGGGTGTTCCTGCTCCCCAAGGCCAGCATCAGGGCGGCAGACTCTAATCTCAGCAATTAGTCAGATCTGATACAAAAAAATCCCGAACTCCAAAGAGTTCGGGATTTTTGTATGTGCTTCAAATGAAACCTTGAAATTGAAGGGATTCTTTCTTCAGGGTTTCTAAAACGGCAGCAAAACCATTCTCACCCGAGCAAACCGTTTATCTAATTTACGGGATCAAAGATAAGCGTTAATCCGGTTCACAAAAGCAGTGATTAGCTGTTTTGTTCATCAACGATCTGTTTGAATAAAGTACCCGGAACGAATTTTGGGACGCTGCGGGGCTTCAGCTCAAGCTTCTCTCCCGTATGGGGATTACAGATCACACGAGCTTTCCTCTTTACCTGGCGAAAGGTTCCGAAACCGACTAAGACGACCGGCTCTCCGTTTTTGACAGATGTCATAATAGAGCGAATCATTGTATTCAGCGTGCGGGTAGCCATGTCCTTAGTTATTTCATTTTCTTCCGCAATAATTTCGATCAATTGCTGTTTATTCATATTGTTCTTCCGAAGATGTGGTTATCGGGTGAGGATCAGAGTATTCAATTGAGGATGCGATTCCTCAAGAAACAATGAGGCTCATGGAGATATTAGCAAGATTGAGGAAATAATACTACTGAATTTTAGGTATATGGCATGAATTTCATTTTTTAGTCATAAGTTTCTTTATTGTGATTCTTAATTTTCACTTAATGAAATTTTTCATTAGTACTTATGCCTATATTTGATGAAACCTCTCTTTGAGCGCATGGCAATAACAAAAAACAAATTTTCACCGCACGAAGTTTCCTCTCTGAAAATTAATGAGCCTCTTGGGAATTTCGCTCATTTAACGTGTTGTTCTAAAAACAACCTATTGTTAGTTGCAATGGGGGATTAGATTTCTGGAATTTCGGTCTAAAGAAAAGCCCAAACGAGGTGTTTGGGCTTCTCACTACTTCTTTTTCTAAAGTTCTTGCAGGGAGGTTTTAGAAAAGTTCGGACGAATTAGATAGCGCCGGTACCGAATTTTTCAGCGTGAATCTTTTCTGCCGGAACACCGTTTTTAACGAGTTCAGCAGCAGCAAGCTTCATGAAGGGAACAGGACCGCAAACACAGAAATTCGTGTCTTTGTCTGCCAGGTGCTTGAAGAATTCTTCAGAAGGACGACCGTGGGCAGAAGTTTCAAAAACTTCAAAGGTCACGGTACCTTCCTTAACGAGTAGATCGATCTCATCGGAGAAAGGAACGGCTTCTTTGGACTTGCAGACGTGAACGAAAGAAATCTTGCGAGTCGGGTCTTTCTTCACTGCTTCTTTCAGCATGGCGAACAACGGAGTGATGCCGATGCCGGCGGAAAGGAGGCAGAGGCTGCCGTCGCCTTCGGGAAGATTAAATTCACCGACCGGGAAAGAAACCTCAACGAGATCGCCTTCCTGGATGTCGTTGTGAAGGGTATTGGAAACCATGCCGGCAGGAGATTTTTCTGCGGCTTCAACTTTCTTAACAGCGATTGTGAAGGATGCTGCGTCAGCTTTAACGACTGTGTACTGACGAGGCTGAATCAGTTCCTGGCCTTTTACGAAGACACGAACGGAGATGTACTGACCGGCCTTAACGTCAGGCATCTTGCCGTGGTCAACCGGAACCAGCTTGAAGGAAGTGATATCGTTTGTCTGTTTGGACTTCTCAGCAACCTTGAAGAAACGCCAGCCTGTCCAGCCGCCTTCAACAACAGCGTTTTTGTCATAAATGTTTTTCTCTGCACCGATAAGGATGTCAGCGAGCCGTGTGTAAGCAGCAGTCCAAGCATCAATTAATTCTGGTGTGGCGGCTTCGCCGAGTACATCTTTAATAGAGGCGATGAGGTGCTTACCGACGATTGGATAATGTTCGGCGCGAATGCCGACGGAAACGTGCTTGTTGGCAATGTGAGCAACAGCGCCTAAAAGCGGCTTAAGATTTTCGATGTTTTCTGCATAAGCCAGAACAGAGCCGGCCAAAGCCTGTTGCTGGAAACCGGCGCGCTGATGACCCATATTGAAGACCTGCATCAGTTCCGGATTGTGAGAAAGCATTCTTTTGTAGAAATGAGAGATGAGGGCTACACCGTGTTCGCGAAGGACAGGAACAGTAGTCTTAACGAGTTCGATTTGTTCTTTTGTAAGCATTGAATTCACCTATGTGTAACCAAAAATTCTGTGGTGATTCTAGTTGTAAAGCCTCATTCCTTTTAAAAGGAAATGTTCTCATCTGTAAAAAGAGTTCTAGAACACGACTGAACTTGTTATCAAAATGCAAAGTTAGAAATTCTCGCTAAATCTCTATTTCATGCTCCATTTAGCTCTATTTATGTGCAGGGGGAAAATCGGGATGACTGGAACGCAAAGTTCCTTAGAGATATTGGTGCGAGTGGACGGCACACTAATTTTGTTTTAACTCAAAAAATTGCAAAAATTAAAACTCTTTTTTAGCTCCATTTTTTGCTTTTTCTGCTGAAAAATATTTTCGTTCGGCAACTTCCCCCTGTTTCCCAATATTGAATGAAGAGATCGGACGGTGGTATCCCATCACGCGGGTCCAAACTTCGCAGCGGGTACGCTCAGAATCGTTCAATTGAATGTCCATCTTTATCTCCTTAATTGGATTGCGCACCGTTCAATGAGCGTTCTATCGCTGACTGCGCGCTCTGCACATCGGCTAAGAGCTGCTGAAGAGAGCTCCAGTGCTGATTTAAATCTACTACAGTTTCCAAGTTCGGACTGTAATTTTCGCTGTATCTGGGCATCTCGCTCGCGCACCCGGAGAGCAGTGTCATTAAGAGTAGTAATAGTAGTTTGTAATTTTGCGAGTTCACGATCCTTTTCCTGTAGACGTGAAATTTGGCTTTGCAGCATTAACTCACGCTCCTGGGTCCACTGCAGCTCCATTTTTTGTTGGCCAAAATGGTATCCGGCAACAGAAGCTGCAGCCAGACCGGCGATGATCAGCAAGGTTCTAACCATTCCATCTTCGCTCCGGCCCTAAATCCACATGAACAAAAGAGGAGTAGAAACCTACTCCTCCTTTACAGCGTCTGTTCGCAATAATTTTTAAACGGCCTAATGCTCGCTTCCATTTTTCCGGATCTCGATAGCGGGTTGGCCGGATGTCTGCCGCTTGCCCTTTAACATGAAAAGAATTCGGCGTGCCTCCGATTTTTCGATTATGTTCCGGACTTCTGTAGCCGGAATTGATATAAATCGGCTCTCCAAAATCAGAGCGGATTTCCTCTAGCAAAAAATAAAGGCCCGGATCAACGACCTCGGGCCAAGGACTGGGTTGTCCGTCCTTCGATTCAAACTCGGACGGTTGAAAATGCTCGCTCATATTAAGTTCCTTCAATGTTCTTCTGGATTCTTACTTCTATTACACGAAGTAACCGCGTTCCCATCCATCCGGCGATACCGCAAAAGGCTCCGCAGACATCCGGGTCAAAACCAGCCAGATTCCTCAGCGTTGTGTAAGTTATCAGTCCGCACACTGCCGAAATCACCGTGTGCAAAATAAATTCGGTCCATTTAAACTGCTTTCCTTCTTCTACTTTTAATAGGTATGAAAGGCTCCCACAAACCGCAGCGAAGATACAACTGACTGCCAAGTTCGCCCATATTTCTCTTAAGTGTTCAATCATTCTTAATCCTTATGAAATTACCCAAGTTTCCTAATACCGACTTTCCTGTATTTCTTTACCTTTTGCTGTTCTCCATGGTTTGTTACGGGTACGCCTACTTTTTTCGCGGTTATGCTCTAACTTTGTCAGATATCGGCAAGACATTTTTAGCAATCAGTTCTTTCGTCATTGCTAGACGGTGGTTCTATTCAGCCTATTACGCCTCTCAAGTCGAACGACTCGAAGGAGAGGCCCCAGCAGAAGAGCTTTGCAAACTTAAAAAGAAGACATCAGAGAGCAACATATTGGCAGCCGTGTACTCCAGTGCCGTTGCTTTCGGAAGTTTCTTATTCTTCATGTGTGAACTTATAGAACCAATAAATTATTAATCAATAATTCTCTCGTTAGCGGTTAACCTCCATATCCAAAAATTAGATTTAAAACGGATGCGATGTTTTCATGGAAATAAGAAACGATTTCAAACAGTTTGTAGACCATCGCTAGTACAAGCCAACATACGCCGACCACAGGCAAACCCACGCCCAGCCATAATGCGAAGCTCCTAAATGTCATCTTTCCCCTCAGCATGTAGAGTAAAATAATCTTCATAAAACATCCTTTTCTCATGTTTTGTATCCCGCTCTGTGCTGCGAACACAGAGCGGTTTTCTTTTTCCTTTCAAACTCTAAATGCACGTTTAGTGCCTCGTACGTCCAATTTTCCGATTTTGTTTTTTCTTCAATGCAACACCTCCCAATCTGATATCCGAACACCATCTTCCTCTTAGCTTTTTGAGCCTGTTGGAAAACTGTTCCTATTTTCAAATCTGGGAACTCTTTCAAGTATCAGTTCGCTTTTTTGTTCAATGCGCACTTTTTATGAAAAGCCCCGCAGAAGCGGGGCAGAGCGGCTAGCCGCCGATAGACGGAATAAATCTGATTACAGTTCCTTCGGTTTGGCCAATCTTGGTATAGATGACTACTTGCCAACTATCTCCTTTTGCACACGGGAGTATTAAATGAGGCCACTGTAAATAGTTTTTGTCCGATTCACCGTTTTCTAAACGAACGGAAATACCTGAGCGATTGTTTTTGAGCATTGCCGATTTAATGGAGTTTCCGCATGTCACGAAAACCCAGCCGTTATGAGGAGCCGTGTTAGCCACAACCATATCGCCAATATAATTGTTGTAATAATCAATCCTCTTGGCATAATCCCCCGCCATAGGCTGAGCGGCTATGAACTCCGTGTCCGTCTTTTTCACGAACTTGGAGAGGAGGAGCGCTACTAAAGATTTCAGCATGACGCACCTCCTACTGTCAGATTAAGGCGTTGGGTAGAACCAAACTCCTGTAACACCTGCCGTATGATTGTTAGTATCCAGCTTAATGACTTCTCCCTTAGATACGTAGAGAGTGTTTTGAGTTGCCCATCCGTTAGCCGCAGGAAGTTCCCATCTTGTTGTGTTACCTCCGTAGCTGTAACAATAGCAAGATAATGGAGAGCTAACTCCCTCACTTGTTTGATACCGAACTCTAAGCAATCCGTTTGACGGAGCTGTGTATGTGAGAGGTGCGATCCCTGGTCTTTGATCTGCGACAGTAATTGCGTTCGCTTTAAAGGAGAAAGAGTTTTTAAATAACCACTCCTTCTTGCTAACCAAGAACTTCTCCGCAAAGAGCTGGATAAGCTGTTTAAGCATAGGCCACCTCCTTGCAGAATAAGTTTCTTAAGAGTTTGCCCCCCCCTCCGATAGTTTTATAAAATCTAACCAAGTGAATAGTGCCGTAAATAATGTAATGGACGGAAGCCCCTTTTACGCAGGGAGTAAAGACTTTACCTTGGATTCCGCTTGCCCCCGGAACACCTGCATCCAAAGTTCCCCAAACATTCACACCGGACAATTCCCCTCCCTTGGTAGCACATACGAAATAACCATCTGTCGGAGCTACATAGGTATTTTCTACATTAGTGGTTGCATTGGAAGTCAAGTCAATATACTGGCTAAGCTCTGGCATAGCCTGATGCCCTACCAGCTCGGATTCTTGCTTGGAATAAAACCTCGATAACAGGAGGCTCACAACGTTTTTCAGCATGATGCGCCCCCTGTTGTGATGCTAACTTGAACCGATTGCTGGGAAGAATCTCGCTGAGTTGCTTTGGAGGTTATCCCCCAAAATAACGAAGTCAACTTGTTGTCCCTTTGACATTGGGACGTAACCAGCAAGGATTTGTTTTTCAGAGCGTGCCATGTTGACTCGCAGGTAAGAGCCTTGAACAATGATGTCAATAGCTGTACATGAGGTGCCTGCAAGAGCGAAGATGCCATCCGATGGTGCCACGTATGAAGCAAACGTGCCAGCAATGAACGGGACCGCAACAAAGTTGCTCCCGCAGTATGACTGGTTACAAACCCATGCCTTTTTGCTCTTGAGAAAACTTTCCAAGAAAAGTTGGATAAGGGCTTTAAGCATGGCAGAGCCCTCCAAATAAGGATATTATACCCCCCCCCTGGGTTGGAGTAGTCCTGGTGTCCAATAATCGTTGAATGAATCCTTTTAACATCTTCTACCTCTTTCTTTGAGATCGCGCCTGACAGCTGCTGCCTTCTCTAATTCGTAATTCAGAGCTTCAGGAAACTCCGGAAAATCTACAAACGGAAAACCTTCCTTCTCCGGAAGATCCTTTAACGCTTGCCTGTAAGCAAAAAGGCTCTGGCGATCATTGTCTGTAAGCCCCTTTCTTTTTGCTCCGGCTTCCGCTTGGAATGTAATATCAGTCAGTTGAACATACTTATCGGTATCCGAAATTCTGGCGTTTCGTTCCGATTTAACTTCAGCCGAATACCTTTCCAAACAAAAATCATCTCTTTGTTCCGGAAGATTAGGTTTCGTATAGAAACAGCCATCGGAACTTTGATACAACGCCTGATTAATCTTCTCCGTGCGAACAGCAAAGTTTTGGCCAGTTTTAAACTTCACCGTTACTTTTCCGATCAACGGGCTATCCAGAGCATCGACTTTTAAGTTGTCGCTTTTCAGATCCGGAGTCGTGAATGTGTAAAGCTGCCGATTTCCCAAGAATCCTTTTGGTTTCTTGATTACCTCGATCGGAATTTCTTCAGCAACGTAGCCAAAGCGGAGAAACTTCTTTTCTACTTTTGCCGTAATCGGTTCTGGGCAAGATTCGGCATAAAAGCCTGCGGCATCAGACAAGGATGTGAAGCGTCCACCTCCCAAATCGACTCCATATTTTTGAATCGGCTTTCCTAATGCCTCTTGTAAATATTTCTTTTTGACTTCTTCTAAAGACATTTTTTCTCCTTACGAGGCGTTCTGCTGAGCCTCGATTGCATCAATCTCTGCCTGAGTTGCTCCATTTTCCAAACACAACTCTTTGAAAATTCCTACCAAATAAGACTCAACTGCAGAAAGAACACCTATATTGGTTCGCGCTTGGCTCTTAGCTGAATCGGACAGCGTTTGCTCTGTGGTCAGAACCACAGAATTGATGATCTCTTCACGGGTTTGAGCGGCCGCTGCATTCGCAGCACTCTGAGCCTGCGACGCATAACTCTGAATTTGAGCTAGAAGGGACTGAGCTTGCTGTACTACGGCAACAGACTGCGACGAACCTTCTGCCTGCAGCCGATCGATGTAATCAGACAGCGCGGATTCCATTTGCTGCAAAGCATTGGCGATGTCATCCTGAACGTCTGACTCCTTGGCTTCAATAGCAGCAATCTGAGTGTTTCCCGCCTGTTGAATCTCCAAGATTTTTGCTGCAGTTTCTGTCACAACCCCGTTGGCTGACGCTTCGGCTCTATTTGCCGCGGCTTCGGCGGCCAACTTGTATTGTTCTGAGGCTGTGGCCCGGGACCGGAAATCTTCGAAGATGTCAGCTAACTGATGGAGGTTGTTTTCATCCGGCTCGAGTCCGGCACCCTCGATCACAGCCATAAACTCTTCCGTGATCATGTGGTGCCAATAAGCACCCAACGTCGTAGGCAGTTTCCCGATTGAACGATCCCCATCCTGAGGATAGCCGTAGGATGGATTTTGAGGCGGGGACGGAGGCGTGGGAGACGCATCCGCGTAATAAAGCCTTTTCATAACTTCATACTCCAATGAAATATTTATATAAGGAGATGCCTAGAAAACAGGCAAATCCGACAGCGCCGGCCAGAACAAGGAGCGCACAACCCCAGGAAGCCATTACACCCTGCACATTTAACGGAGTTTCTTTTGAAAACAAAAACATAAAGAATTTCCAAAGATGTTTTGTTAAAATAACTTTCATGATTTCTGCCTGCTCATTCAGGTCGAAATAAAACCGCCTTGAGGTCGCGTCTCTTGGCGGTTTGTTTTTTTTGGCATTAAAAAGCCCCTTTCGGAGCTTGTTAAATATGGATGTACACGGGCGCACGGCTCGCCGGCGGCTGGATATGCCCGGTTCGTCCATAAACAGGGGAGCAGCGGTTCGCGTTAAATTCCACCTTAAAGTGTTGGTCGCGGGAACCCGATTTTGAGCCTTGGTTATTGCGTGTATACGTTCTCCAGAAGGCGCCTGACACCATACTGGTGTCGTTGTCATAGGCGTTGAAGTCGCCGATTACACCGGAAATTCCCGGAGCTCCTGAGTCAATATATTCTCCCGGGCGCACGTTAGAGCCCCAAAGCACTCTGTCTAATAGATATGGCACATTAAACGTCGTACTTCCGTTGCCCGCACCCCAAGTTGTGCCAATGGCAGCAAACAGAGCTGAATAAGCAGAGCGGCTCACGGCACGACCGTCACAAAGAAGCCAGACGGGACTGTTAATAAAATTGCCCGTGTAAATAATGAATCCCGGAGGAAAGGTTTCAAACTTATCTACTTTCCCAGATACAGCATTTATCATACCGGTCAGCTTTTCTTCCAATGCGGCCAGTCTTGCTTCAATACTTCGATCAAGCTGGTTTAAGGTGTTCCTCTCCGGGTCTATTCCGCCTCCGACGATCGCGTTTCTAATTTCCTCGGTAACTGCGTTGTACCAAGGAGCTGTCGGTACCGTCGCCAATTGGCCGCCGCTGCTGGACCCGTCGGTCGGGTATCCTGAGGGAGCATCCGCTGCAAAGCTGGGCTCCACTTGAACGACCCTAGCTCCGTAAACTCTGTCCATTTTCTAAATTCTCCTGATTCCAATATCCGAAATAAAGTTTCGTGTGGGCAGGTGCGTACCGTCTAATCAAACACTCAAGCACGGAGTCTCCCCACCAAGCCAGAGGCTCCTTTACTTCGCCAGTCACTAAGTGCCATTGAAGTGTGTTGTTTGATCCGCCTAAGACATTGACGCGCCAAGTGTGGGGCCAACTCTCTCCGGCTAAAACATCGTTGACATGGCTCATCACGTTGTATTGGAAAAACTCATCGATCACGATGCTGTAGCCAAACATCGCTGCCAGATCGATAAAGAACTGCTTGTTTTGTGCTCCGACGGTTGTCATCTTCCAAAGCAAAAGCCTTCGTAGGGTTGGCATGTCAGTGGCACCCCAAAGTTTGAGACACTCATCGGGCAGTCCCCATTCGGCCAACCACTCCGGAAATGTCTCGATGGCAAAGCGAGGATCAGCCTCCTTAATCAGCGCGTTTGCCCGGGAATCAATCCTGGCCAGCTCTGTGCCCCATACTTCAAACATCATTGCGTACAAACTGGTTGAATCGCCTCTCGGCCAAGCGGGACCGGGAGGGAGGAGTTCCTTGAGCATACCCACATATTCATGAGCGGTTACTGCCATGTGATTTCTCCTAGCGACAACAACTCGTTATTGCTATCCGGAATCGGATCGGACGTCGGCAGAACAACTGTATGATCTTCTTCTCCTAATGCGGCACTGATTGCCGCCCGGATATGAGAAAGATAAATTCGCTGTCCCGGAGCGCCCTCACGAGCAAACAGATCTCGAAGTTCCTGTTGAACTGCCGCTCTAACTTCGGCGTCATCAGGAAGAAGTCCGGATATTTTGATGTTGACCGGTTTAATCTCAGGCGCGTAAACATAAAGGTGAGCTGTCACAGGTCTTAACCCGTCAATGTGGGCAAAAACTTTATCCAGCATTGCTTTGTCCGGAACAATGTTTTCATAACCGTCACAAACAAAACGGACCGTAACAGTCCCTTCACCTTTTTCCTGAGGAAAGCACCACGCTCTGGTGACGCCAGGAACTTCGAGCGCCCATTGAACGTAGTCCGAAGAGGTGCCGCCGCAAGGAGTCTCGCGAACTCTGCTTAAGAGACGCGCCCTCAGGCTGTCATCACTTTCAGCTTCCGAGCCGCCTCCGAGCTTAATAATTTCGACTTCGCTGAAAACGCCAATAATCGGAGAAACCAGTGTCAGAACATCACCGTCCTGCTGATTTCCAATAACACCGTCATTTAATGCTTCCACGGCAGCTTTTCCGTCTGAGGCAACTGCCCCGGTCGTTTGGTACTGGACACCGTCATCGGACTGAAGGATCGTACCGACAGGCATGTTTACCAAATCAGCGGAAAAACTAAACGTAACTGTCCCAGACGCTCTCGTTGCCTTCTTTCTCAGCAATCCGTAAATCGATGCCCACCGATCCAGATACTCACTTTCTGCAGTATCGAAGAACTGCTGTCTATTCAGATAACTGATGTATCCGTACAACGAATGGGCTGCGCCGGCTAAAACGCGATCAAAAACTTTGGCGTTTGATCGTCTTAACTGAGGAACCGACAGGCGGCTCTGTGTTTCGCCGTCCAATCGGTCAATAATTTCCTTCAGCGTCGGTCTTTCAAAACTCATAATTCGCTCCAAACATCCGCGAAACGAGCTGTTAAGCTCTTCCCGTCAGGACGAACAATTTCAATCTGAAGATTTAGGCGCTCAAAGCTATCGAGCTCAGCGGCTGCTTTAATTTCCGCTGCAATGTTGTCATCCAGCATCCACTGCAGGGCCTCCAATGCGTACTCTTCAGCTAAAGCAATATCTTCAGAAGTACGACTGGAGCGCATCAGCAGCCACAGACGGGAGCCGAACTTATCTCCTTCATCGGAGTACGAATCCGCCCACCAGCCCATCTTGGATTCACTCGGTCTTTCGTCATCTTCTTCTGCTCGCGCCCATGAAAAAAGGCTGTTCACCACAGCCCTTGCTAAGTCATCCCTTGCGAAATCGGTTAGGGTCGCCTCAGCACCATTTAGATAAAACTGCATCGATCTCTACCAATTAAAAATTTCGCTGCGATTACATCTTTTGATCCGGAGAAGACCCTCCGTTATGCGTGTGACTGTTGTAAGTTCCGCGCATCCCGGACATCGAATAAGCACCTCCTTTGTCTTGGATCTCGCCTGCGGCCACGATGTTTCCGCCTACTTCCAAATTGCCGGTGCATTTTGTCAGCGGCGCATCCACAAGCACAGACGACGTTGTTTTGACTGTCACCGGGCTGTCTACTCCTTCAACTTTTATTCCTTCTCTGGAGAGGAAGACTTTTCGGCCCAAATCATCAAAGACGACTACTTCTCCGTCTTTTAGATTGACAGGCCGGTACCGTCTGTCAGTGACCATCACCGCAATCGTATGGTCACGATCTCCGCCTAAGGACACGGCCAAGGCTTCAGCGTCCTGCAGCGGTTCGGAAGTAAATCCATAGGGCTCAAAATGCTCAACGGGCTGCCGGACATCGCCATCCAGAAGCTCGATCTGGAGCGTTCGGAGCTTACGAGCTCCATTCTTAGCGCCGACAACGGCTCTATTGATGAGCGCAGTAACCAAATTCATAGTTTTTAGACAAAAATAAACCCGCCATAGCGACGGGTGGTTTCTAAAGATTTTTTAATTTACTTGCGGCGCGGACGTCCGGCCAGAATGTCCTCAATAGCCTGAGCTGAAGAAATATTCTCGGTAAACATTCTGTGATCAACTTCCCTTTGAAGGGCTTCTTCAAATTCGGCCTGGCGCTGCTTTTTCAGAACGGCCGGAGAAGCGGGCGGAGTTGTAATAACCGTCATCGGATCACGATAGCCGTCAATCCAAACACAGTTGGCAGCGTCTCCATTTGGGAGGCGGTCACACTTCAGGCCGGCCATTACCGGTGAAGATAGGAAGAAACTCAAAGCGATTGTTAAGAAGCAGATTTTGTTCATGGAATTCTCCCGCTGTCTTTCTTTATTTCTTCGTCTTCAATTTTAATCTTCTTCGCATCCGGCTCTCTCATCAGAGTGTAACAAAACGGCTTTTTCAACTTAAGAGAACACGTCGTTCCGGAACGGCTCAAAGAATAAGAAACTTCCGAAGTTACCCATGACGTATTGGAGTTAATGTTCAGCAAATCGTCCGAAACTTTTACTAAGCAATTTACCTTCCAGAGATTTCCGCTGCTTTGCCTCCAGCCTTGAACAGTGTAAGAAAGGGACTCAGATTCTCCGCTGCTGACACTTTGTAAGACACCAACTCGTTTTTTCAGAATTTCCGAGGATGCGTTTCCGCTCTCCAACTGAACCAAACATCGGCGACGTGTCGCGGTCGAATCCGTCGCCTCAGCCTTTAACTGGTTAGAAGAAACAGGAAGTTCGCTCAGTACGTTGGCCGCCTGCCCCAGCGTCACATACTCACTGTAAAGTTTCGAGTAATCTGCAGAATGCGAACCTTCAAGAACGTTTACTCCCAATTGAATTGCGTCTTCGCAAGAACCCCCAGAACCTGCTTCCGCAATTACCAAATCTCCGAATTCGTTATCAGTCAGCAGCAGGCCGTTTTTGCGCAAGTAGTTTTGAATGGCACTTCCGAGTTTCTCGGTTCTCGTAAATTCCAGATTCCTGCGATCCACCGCACCTACTTGGTCCACAACCTTAATGTCATAAGCCCGACAAACCGACTGCAAGTTCTGAAGATTCGTTTGGTTTTTATACGAAACCGGATACTCCATCGGCATGCAGCAGTCCTGCAGATCTACCGTCTTACTGGCCCCCGAAATCCTAATAGAAGATCCGGAAGCGTTGTACGAAACCTCGCGCTTTGTTATGTACCCAGTGAGCACGCGATCTTCACCGATAAAAACCTGAACACTGTCTCCGGGCTTCACTCCCAGTGTCAAATCCTCTTTATCGCGGGTAGCCGAAACCGTGAAGGTTCTCGCCAGCGTCTGCAGCGCGCACGTAATGCTGACATCCAGCCAGTTTTCATATTTTCGGCCGTTAACGTAAAGCGTTACCGTATTATTTGATTTGGAATTAACTTGCATAGGTTAAATATGACCAATCCTCCGGAAATCCCAAAGGACATCATTGAGAGCTACAAAAAGCTATCCGAAGCGAAACAAAAACGCCTGGAATTTATGGCGGCTTATCCGGAATACCTTCTGGATAAGAACCGGGAAGACCTGCTTAACGGCATTGACCTTATCCGGAAAGATTTTCAAAAAAGTACGGAACAATTAGCCCCTTCTTCCAGAACAGCCTGGAAAATAGCCATCGTCAGTCTTTTCGGAGGCTTCCTCTTAGGAGTGTTTGCTCAAGACTTTAAGGTAGTGCTATTCCGAACAGTTGAAACACTGTCCAGTGCAATACTGCCCTCAAAAGAGGCTCCCAAAACATTATTGCCGGAGCACCTATCAACAGAAAAAGCACAAACGCCGAAATCTGAATGACGATCCAGTTATTCCAATTGATCTTCATCACCGCCTCATTCATTCAAAAGTTTCAATTCAACCGCCGGAACAAAGCCGGAATGCCGGATCTTGTTTCTTCCGACAATTTCCGCTTCTCTGGATGCATCGCCGTAATAGTCATAAGCCAGCACTAAGGCCGGCTGCACTGAAGACGGCTTAAAGCTGACCAGACGCGCCTGATTTTCCGCTCTTTGTGTAATTGCCTCATAGACTGCAGATCGAGACTCACACAACGCTTCATAGATCGGATCCGAAGAGACCTTTAGAGATTCTTCATCAATCGCTTCTAGAATTTCATTCCTTACCGCGATTAGGTCATCATAGGGAGCCGTCTGCACCGGTGTTGAAGCATCCAGCCTATCGTTACTTGTCCCGATTTCGGACGCTGCAACAACCATGTTGGCCACAGACAGTCCCCTGATCATAGCCTGGCTTGCAGCATTGGCTTTTTCGATCCGTTCGGAAGTCGTCCTGGATGCAACTGCCTGAGGCTTCGCGCTGTTTAGCTCTGAGCTCTGAGTCAAGGAACGGAAGCGGTGAGAGACATCCGTCCACGCGTGGACGGTAGACGCAAATCCCTGCAGTCCGTAAGTGTCCAAAACCCGGTTAAATAGAGCATCAGCGCCGCCTTCAGCTAATGTAATGACATCATGCGAGAGTGTCGCGAGCTCATCGGCCAGGTCAAAGGCGTCGCAAACCGATTGAACGGTTTCGCTGTTAAGAATCCCCTGCAGATCCAGCCCCACGGCTTCTTTCACAAAATCCTGTGCTCCGGACAGATCAAAGGTTCTCACAAACTCATCGAACTCAGCATTTACAAGCATCTGAGCTGCAGAAAGGCATTTTGCTCCGACGTCCAGAAGAGCATTGGGATACTGCAGCTTTCCGCTCTCGACAAAAGTCAGAGAAACGGAAGCCACACGGTTCGATTCAAAAACGGGAGCGGAAAGATCCGTCGGCGTAACTTCCATCGATCCGAGCCACGGATGGATCAGGCGTCCGCTGCCGGGCTTTTCGCAGGCCGCAATCAATCGCTTCATCCGGGCGATGTAGTCGTATCCGACGACAAAAGCCGTAATTCGGATCGTGCGCTTAGAGCGCCCCATATCCTCCGTAAAAGGATCGTCCCTCTGTGGGTACTCAAAGGTCTGAGTACGCCTTCCAACCGAGAGATTAGAGGAAGTCACCTCAAAGGGAACTCCACGGAACGACGCCCGTCTCAATTGAGGTGCATTCATTAATCAGCCCCTATAAAAGAGTAGTTTTGAGTGGTCGCACGCATCGAGCCGCCGTTGGAATCGACTTTATCCACAGCGGCGGAAAAACCTTGAGGCAGCTTCAGCGTAACTTCCAGACGGTTATCGACTTCGCTTGCCTGCGGATTCTGAGTTCTTTGGCTAATCGCAGCAATATCTGAAGCATTAAGCGTCGGTGCAGCCGCAGGCTCCGGCGCTTCCGTCCTTGACAGACCGACCATCTCCCTCAGGTTGCCTTTGATGTTGCTCCAAGAAAGCGCGTTTTTAACGCTCTCCCAGCGCTTAACCAGACCGTCCCAAAGTTCCTTGATTTGCTTAGTCGCGTCATCCCAGCCTCTGGTGAAATTGCCGGGAATATCGGAAAGAGCTTTTGAGAGATTCGGGAAAGAGGCATTAAATTTGGCCAAAATATCATCCCAATTCTTCCAAATAGCAATTCCCGCTCCGATCGCTGCGCCGGCCAGAAGTCCCCAAGGTCCGAAGGCTGCAGTTACTGCTGCTCCGACGCCGTAGAGTTCTTTTCCAACGCTCAGCAGATTACCGACAAGGGAAACGCCCAAAAGCGCGCCAAAGCCTTTGATAATGTTTTCCCAGCCGCCGACCGAATCAACAAATTCCATGACTCCGTCAATAAAGTCAAAGACACCGTCGACCACCTTTTCAAAATCAACTTCGGCAATCGCCTTGGAAACTTTGTCAAAGAGGCCGTCCAGTCTTTGCGCGATCAGATCTTTATTGGCCACGACCCAATCCTGCATCCGACTCACAATGCCTTCAATCGTAGGCGCCAAAGCAGCTCCGACTTGAGCGCTGACACCATCGGCCACTTGAGAAAACGTGCTCAGCGTGTCCGTCAGATGAGCGGACTTTGCGACCATGTCTTGGTCCATTACTAAACCAAGCTTGGAAGCCTGTTCGCCCATGTCATCCAGGCTTTTTGCTCCGCCCTCGAGCACAGGAATCATCCGCTTAGACAATTCCTCTCCGAAAGCTGCCGTCAAGATACGCATCCGGACAGCCGGAGACTCATTGTTTTTAACGGCCTGAGCCAAATTTCGCATGACATCAGCCGCATCCCTGATGTGACCCTTAGAGTCTTTCAAGGAAATACCGAGGCGCTTGAAGATGGCTGCCAGATTCTTGTTTTCGCCTCTGGCAGCTTTGCCCATGTTATCCGTGAGCTTACTTAAGGCCTGATCCATTTGGTCAGCAGACATCCCTCCGAGGCCTGCTGCGTAACGCAACTTCTGCAGGGATTCGACACCGACACCCGCTCTTTTACTGGCTTTATCGATAGAGTCTCCTAAAGATGTGAACTTATCGACGGCGGCCTTCAGGCTGAAACCTCCGACACCGCCGAGCGCCGTAAGGGGAAGGGCGAGCTTGGAGGCAAGTGAGACGGAGGCCTTAGCAAAAGAAGAAAAAGAGCGGCCGACTTTGCCGATATTGGAGTCAACCTTCTTTAATACCGGACTTATCCGGTCCGTCGCGGATAGGATCGCCTTGAGGCTGTATTCTTTTCCTGCCATGATTTTTCTTCCTCAATAATGCGAAGAGCCTCTTTCGCAAGTTCGATGACTCGCGAAAAAGGCTCCCGAGCAAGCTCCGTCGGACGCTCGCCCCAAAAACGCGCCGTGTTGTAGAACAGCTTTACGGCCGTTTTCTTGTCGCTGAGTCCGAGCGAGTAAAAAAACTTCCCACCTTCGAGACCAGCTCCATCGAGTCGGCGACGCCAAAACGGCCCACGGTTTCTTTCGGCAGACCTGAGAGCCGGATAACGTACTCGCGAAGGAGCTTGAGCTGCTCCTGCTGGCTCGAGCAATCTGCCGGAAGCCCGAGTTCACAGATCAAATCGAAGTCCGGACGTTTAAGTCGAACAATCAAGACTTTGTTTCCGGAAACTTCAACCGGATCTTCTAATTCGTAGACTTCTTCTCTCATGACCATCTCCCGGACCGACCGACAAACTTAATGCCCACCGATCCGCCGTCGCTTTCAAAGTCCATCTCTCCTTCGACCCATGCGTCTGAGAGCGTATAAGTCTTGCCGTTGGCCAGTTCGGCCACGATTGTTCCCTCCGTCATGGTGTCCAGATCCTCAATCGGGAAGTCCGGCGTAACCAGGTAGGTTCCGTCAATGAACGGGGCGATCGGTGTTTCCTTGAAGTGGACCGATCCGTTTGTAGACACAATGGTTTCTTTTGTGGACGTGGAGAGCGGAATTGTCATTCCGCCGGAAATATCCAGACTTTTGCCATCCACAGTGATATGGCAGACACCTGCAATGCGCATTCTTAAAATCCTTATTCGTTAAATTGGAGTCGGAACTGAGCCAGGACCGCGAAGATTCGGAGCTGGTTAACCAGGTCCGGCGGCAGCAAGACATCCACTCGGTTCGGATCGTCTTTGTTTCGCTCAACGATGAGATATTTCGCAAAGAGCGCCGTGTTCTCAACGATGGCCTTGTCTTCCAGCTGCTTATAGAGAGAAATAATTTCGCCTCTGATAATGGAAGGCGTGACAACCGCTTGGCCTGCTCCGAATCGTGTTCCGTCGCTTGCTAATTTATGGCGCGGGTACTTGCTTGTAATTCGAGTACGCAGCGCCCGCAGAATGTAGGCCAGCGTGTGAAGCGTCTCGGAGTCCAGATAGGAGTTATCCGCGTCTCCGAAGCGATTCTTCTGGTACGTTGTGATGGCGCGCTCAACACGCATATAGCCTGCTTCCGTGTACTGTGTGGCAATACCGTTATTGAGCAGGATTTGGCGTTCTTCCATCACAAAGCGCTTGCCGTAGGGAGCCGACGTAATCCCGATCAGCTCAAGCGTTTGAGTGGGACGCGCTGGATCAATAGAGATCTTTGCCGCGTTCTGTGCTCCGTAGGCAGCAAGCACCTCAACCGCCATGGACGGAACATCCGGCTCGACACCGATGATCGTGGCGTGCTGATCGTTACGCGCGCTGCCGAATATCTGCAGCTCGTTGATCGTACCTCGTTTGCAAGTGTAGACATGACCGTACACTTGTTTGCTGTAGGACCAGCGGCCGGAGGTATCGTTCATAACCTCTTTGAAATAGTCCAAAGAAGACACGTCAGAGTAGGGCAGAAGGATAAAGTCGTAAGCTTCGTCTCCCATTGCCTTTACGAAGTCCAGAGCTTCAAAATCCGGGTAACCGGTTCCGCCAGCCATCGCGTCAATCTTGACGGCCAAGCCTTCGGGAGTTTCTTCCCCGGCTCCGTAACCCTGAACGTTGACGGCAAGCTTGATGTCATTGCCGTTAGCGCCTTTATTTTTAGCACTGATCGTGACGTAACCTTCTTCAACCTCCGCATCATCCTGGCTCTTGGAAGCGGCAGCCGTCACAGGAAGATCAGGCTTGGCATTAATCGCAGCAGCTGCTGCCTCGGCAATTTCAGACGGCTCATTTTCCACTCCTACAGGGACTTGCACTCGGTCGGCACCGATATACAGGCTCAGAATTCCGCCGACAGACGGTGTTCCGGAAATCGTCACCGTGCCGGAGGCTGCGGTGCCCACCACCGGATCTTCCAGCGGAATCGCCCAGACTTCACCGATCGTGTCGTTTTTGCGATAAACGGTATTCATTCTGGCCAATTCAGAGCCGCGGCCGAAGAGATCTTTGCCCTGACTGTCGCCGGTCACCAGTACCGGTCTCATCGGAGTTGCCTTGCCCTGAGTCATACGGCCGATCAAGAGCGTTTTAAGGCCCGTGACGGCGGTATTGGCCATCGAGTTGTCTACTTCGGCATAAAAAAGCGGTACCCTTACGCCGCTCGGAATGTTGTTAAAAGAAATTGTCACTTTTCTTGCTCCAAATTAATGTGCATCTTTGCTTCAATCTGTCTGTCAGGCCGTCCCTTGTCTCCGATCACATCGACATCGGTGTACATCCGGAGGAACCTTCCGAGACGATCGATGTCTCCTCCGTGACGGGTTTCGTTATCGCTGATTTCGTACTGGCAGGAGAAATCCAACTGGACGGTCAATGCCGCTCGATTAAGATCCAGGACGGTAAGAGATTCAAATTGGATCCAGTCTCTGCCGGCCTGAATATCGTCGGCTCCCAAAATGGCTTGAAACACTTCCTTTTTGAGATCGACGGACTTCTCCCAGGCTGTCAAACCTTGCTCATCCTCGGTGTTGGCGACCATCAGGATGACGGCAAAGTTGAACCGCACCTGTTGCTTGTAGCGGTTGATCACCGCAGGTTCTTCCGGATCTTCAGAGACCGGAATCACAAACGCAGCCGGGAGGAGTTCGGCTGCCACCGACTCATCGAGCCGGGAAAACGTTCCGACGCCAAAGACTCGGCCCTCGAAGCCCGGACAATTCGCCCGCAGTTCCTGAATAATGGGTTTTAATTTCACTTCATTAAGCTCCTAACCGGACCCGGCTTAAACGCATCCTCCAAAATCCGACCCACGACCGCTTGAAAGCGGGTTCGGCCATAGGTTTCAGCGGCAGCCGAGACGGGATTGGCACGCGGCTTGGCCACCTTTGCCTCAAAGGATTGTTTGCGGTGCGCACGGGTTCGCTTGCTGCGTTTGGGCGCTGCGTGGCCAAAGACGACAAACGCGGGATAAAACCCGCGTCTTTTCAGTTCTGCAGAAACCTGCTTGCCTTTTCCGTAGGGCTTCACCGCCACCGAGAAACCGGAGCGCGAAACCTTGTAGGAAATTGCCTTCTGGAATATCCCTGTTTGCTTTCCCGGATAAGCTCCGGCAGCGGATACTCCTTTTTTGCTGACCAGTTTCTTTGTAATCTTGGAAACGTCTCGGCCGACTTGAGTAAAACCTTTCCTCATCGACTTCTTGTCGAAATCGGCAAAGTTCAAAGGCCTTGCAAACTTCGCTTCAATTCTTAACGGCTGCATTAAGCACCTCGCATTCCAGTAACGTGAACCGACCGGCACTGTTGCAGTCTGTAACCCGTTTTACTCGGTACCAGAAACCGGCGCATTCAAGCTCGATCAGGCGCGGCAGATCCTGAGGCCTGCTTTTGCCTTTGACGCTTCTGATAAAAATCCGGTGCGTTACCGCTTCTTCCGTCTGGACGTTCTCCCAGAAGACCGATCCGCCGATCACTTCCACCTTGCACCAGCAGCTCCAAAGAGGCGTTCGTTTGGTGGATTGATCTGCCATGCCGTCGGACATAAGCCGGGAGGAATAAATCGAACATCGCCGATTCAGTTGTCCGGATAAAGGTTCGATCACTTGTAAGCCCTCCACGGATCAATCATCCGCTCAAAGAACGGAGTGCTCTTGAAAGTTTTTTCGCTATCGGACTCGCGGTTTGCATAAGCAAAAGCAACAGAGGCGCCGACCCAAACACGCAGTGCATTCGGCACGTCTTCTTTGTCCGAACACACCGCATCGGAATCATCTTCACTTCGAGCAATGATGTGTCTTTTCAGACGATGTTCAAGGTTTTCCGTAGCAGAGCGGCCCAGCTCTTCGAGAAACAAGTCCTCAGACGTGTCATCGATACGCAAATAGCGCCGGAGATAAGCGGCGTCGACAATCGACACCATACCTTTTGCTTCATACATAGGCTAAAAAGGCGACGTTGCCGCCGCCTTCCTAAGGTTGATTAGCCCGCTCCGCCCTGGCCGCCTTTATCAGACTCAGAGACTTCGGCTTTAGGCTTTGTTACCGTCAAATCGCCGCCCACAATGCCGCTCGGACGTTCGATCGCGAAGGCCAAACGACGGTCGGCTTTGATGGTTACAAGGCCCTTTCGGAAGTTATTGCCGTCTTCATAACCGAATTCCACGACGGTTTCTTTACGGTCGTAGATCATGCAGGCCATGTTGGTGTCTAAGGTCAGGAACTTGCCTTTGGGCATTGCGGAACTTTCCACAACGTAGGTATCCCAGATCGGACGATTGGACGGGGCCATCGGATCGCTGAAGAGATAGCGGCCGTTGGAGTCCTTCAGGCAGCGAAGTTTGAAGTAATCGACCGGATTCATGATCGTGACGTTCGGAGTCAAACCCACAGACTTCACGGCCAGCGCTGCGAAACCAATCAGATCGACCTGATTTGTGATTTCCGGGTTTGTATCCGGATCAAAGCCGTGCGGTGTGTAGTTGCCTGTCACCAGAAGGCCGCTTAAGTTGGCGTTTGTTCCGTCGCCGTTCAGAAGCTGGCTTTCCACGCGCTGCTTAACACCGTATTGGACGCGGAAGTTAATGTAATCGGCCAGTGCCTGAGAATCCTCCATGAGGTCTTTAGTCACAATGAAGCAGTTACCGATGTCTTTGACGTTGGCTGTCTGAGTATCGAACTCGATTTCAGACTGCGGAACGGAGTCCACACCGTTGACAACTTCTGCAGCATTGTTAACGTACTTCTTCTCACGAGAGTAGACGATCGCTTTATTGCTTGTCGGAGAATGATGGATCGTATCTTCGAGCGTAAGCGGTGCGGTTCCGATGCCGATGATGCCCTGAACACGCTGATCCGGATAAACTTTGGAGTCAACCGTGGAGCCGGTGCCGACCGGGCTCGGATCGGCCAAGGTCACAGAGAAACCTTTGCCCTTGCCGGCGGCAAATTCCAAGAATCCGGCATCGGCCACCACGCGGGCACCGAGTGTGAGGGGCGCGGAAACGTTGTCGGAGCCGCCCGGCTGCTGCTGTTTGAGGCGGCGGATTTCTTCAGCCAGACCGAGCTGCTTTTTGCTGAGTTCGGCGAGTTCGGCCTTAACTTTGGCGGTTTCTTCAACCGTAGACAGCTGTCCTAATCTAGCCTCGATGTTGGTCATTGCGGACAGGAGTTTTTCAATTTCTTCGTTCATTTAAATTTTCCCACTGAGTGCTTTATCGATTCGCTCGGTTACACCGAGCACCTTGTTTAATGCTTCAGCCAAAGCAGCGTCCCGCTGCTCTTCGTTCAGCACCTTCTTCACGCGAGAAACAAGCGCCAAGGCCTGTTTCCGGCTGAAGCCGCAAGAATCCCTCAGGCAGGCTTCAAAATCTCTTAACGTCTTAATTTTCTCGATGGTTTCGTCCAGGGAATCCTTCGAGAGTGTTTCTGCAATCCTCGCCTGGCCGTCAGCCGGGAAGCTGCAGATGGAAATTTCGTAGAGTGCAGCAATGCTCAAAACCTTGATATTGCCGTTGTCATCCTCAACATATTCGCCCAAGCGAATACCGACGGACAAACCGTCTAAGGTTCCGGCTTTGAGCGCCTCATAAATATCAGAGGCCGCTCCGACTCCGAGCGTGAGTTCTCCCTCTACGTACAGGCCTTTATCATCTTCTTTGAGCGAGGTCCAACGGCCCACCGGAACGGCTGAATAGTCATGGTTGAAGAACATCTTCGGTGTCGAAGTAGAGTTCTTCAGTACCGCGCTGTAGGCGCCTTTGGCGATGTAAAACCCGTAGCAATTCAAGTTGTCGTAAACCGAGGCATAGCCTTTGACGACACCGGTTTTCTTGTCTTCGGATAGCTTTACTTCCACGCCTTCCAATCTGACGGATAAGGTCTGATCCTTTTTCAGCTCTTTAGACACTGTCTGACTCCTTAGTTTTTTGGTCGACCGTTGCTTTGGCCAATGCTGAAATAGGCCTCAGCGCCGACTGCGCAAAATTGACATCGCCGCCTTCCACCGGCGGCAAGTTTTCGTATTGACGTGCTTCGTTGACGGTTTCGACGCCGTACTGGATGGCTTTACCGTGGATTTCCATGCGCTCTTTCATCGTTGCCCGGAGCAAGTTATCCATAGAAATTTCCACTGTGTAGAGCACAAATTCTTCCGGCGTCATGATTCGGGCTCTCACCGCCTGTTCAATTCGCCGGCACAACGGCAGCAAGGTGAACTTTTGGAAGCCCAAGATGATCTGCTCGATACCGCTGCCCCATGTTGTGGCTGCGTTTGATCCGACCAGAACGGACGGCACGCCGAACCAGCGGCAAATTTCCTCCACAGAAAACCGTCTTGTCTCCAGAAGCTGTGTTTCTGCCGGCGTCAGCGTCAAAGGCGTGTAGTTCAGACCGCCTTCAAGCACGTACAAACCGGAGCGGCTGCCGTTAGCCATCTCATAGAAGGTTGTCTGGAGACGCTCTCTCTGCTCTTTATCGAGCGTGGCTTCCGAGCTTAGGATGCCGCTCGGCTTATTGGCATTCCCGAACAGCGTTGAAGCGGTTTCTTGCGCATCGGCCGCTTCGCCAATCGTGGCTGCCATCAAATCCAGCTTCGAGGCTCCGGCAAAACGTCCGCCGACACCCTTGAGGTGAAACATGAACTCTTTAGCGATCGTCTCCGTTTCACCGTCATGGCTGTATTCGTATCTCAGTGTCTTACCGTCGTAAATCGTTTTGACCTGCTGAGCGTTAAGCGGCATCATCGAGAGCACTTGTCCGGATGGATCGTTTCCCTCTCGTTTGAGCCTGGCGTACCCGTTGCCTCGAAGTACCATGTTGAAGATGACCTGAGACCAGAACTCCACCGGTGTCATGAACTCATTCGGGCCGTCGTGAAGCAGCTTCCAAAGTTCGGTTTCTCGGGCCAAATCTCTGTTTCCGCTGTCATTGCGGTAAACGAAGATCGGCATGGAGGCCACTGTTTCGGCAAGGAGCGTCGTGCAGGCCATCACGGAGGAAATCTGCAGGGCCGTTTCTTCCGAAGTCTGCCGTTTCCTCGGCACCAGCTCCAGCATCGGTTCCGTTCGCTGCACGCCTTTACTGTCTTTGAACGGGTTTCCGATCGAAGAAAAAAATGAACTCAAAAACATAATTTACCAATTGAAAATGAGCGGAGAATCAAGCATCGGTGTCAGATCCACCGGCTTTTCGATCTTTCCGCCGCCGATCAGGAATGAGTAGAAGGCCATGATGAGTGCCACTACCAAGTCGATCTTGTTTTCATTCCTCAGCTTGTTCGGATAAATGTTGTCTTTCGCATCGCGATGACAGACGACGTTTGAAACGCACCAGTTAAAAATCGGATCATCCGGATGGTGCAGCCTTCCGGACATCACCAAAGCCTCGATCGTTTTCATCGGCTCGGAGAAGTTCTGAACACTGTTTCGGACCTCGACCATCGGACAGCCTTGCTCGGTTAATTCACTCGCGAGCTGAGTGGCCTGCCACGGGTCATAAGCGATTTCCTTCACAACAAAGTCAGAGCAGCTTCTCCGGACATATTCTTTGACCTCTTCAAAATCGACTACCGCACCTTCGGTCACTTTCAGACGCGCTTCGTACTCCCAGCCGGAGTAAGAAGCATTTTTCGCTGTGTTAACGGTTTCCCGGGGAAGCCAAACCTGCGGGAAAACAAAGAAATGCTGGACGCCGTTGATCGTTTTACAAAAGAGTCTGACTGCTGCCGTTAAGTCAATCTTTGAGGCCAAGTCGAGCCCCAGCCAAGATTCCTGTCCGTAGAAGTCGGATTCCTCCAAGGCCGGATCGCCGCACTCATTCCACTTGGTCAAATCCATCCAGGCCGCGTCTGCGTTACACCAGACATCGAGGTGCTTGGTCTTAAAGTTGTTAACCGCACTTGCAACCGTCTGCGCTTTATCCCGGAGTGATTTAATCGTCTCCGGATGGACCGAGACGCCCCAGTTCGGATTGGCTTTGATCAGCGCACTGTCACTAGTCCAGTCATCCTCTTTATCGATCGTGTAAATAATTCCGAACTGGTCATCCCCGCCGGAACTTTTTCCGGACAAAACTTCAATCACGTAGTTTCTAAGCTCATAGCAGATTCCCGATAAGTTGAATCCGGCCGTCGTAATGGCAAACAGCAGCGGCTGCAGACGCTTGCCGATAGACGTCTCAACCACATCGTAGACTTCGCGGGTTTTATGCGCGTGAAGTTCGTCAATACAAGCAAAGTGCGTATTGAGACCATCTAAGGTGCTGCCTTGCGCGGATTTCGCAACGAATTTTGAATTACTGGCTAGCTGAACTATTGAATAATCCAACGCCTTAATTCCGAGTTCTCGGCTGACATCCGTGCAGCGGCGGACCATATCGCGCGCAGTATCAAAAACTTCTCTGGCCTGTTCCCGGGTCGTCGCAAAAGAGTAGCAATCCGCGCCTCCTTCTCCGTCCATGGTCATCATGTAAAGACCGATCGCGGCCGAAAGCGTCGATTTCGCATTACCGCGAGGAACTTCAATGTAAGAGCGCTTAAAGCGGCGCTTTCTCGTATCTTTGTGAACCCAGCCGAAAATTGAAGTGACAACAAAACACTGCCAGGGCTCCAATTGAATCAACTGGCCGGCTTTAGGTCCTTTCACATGCCTTAAGTGCTCGATAAAGAAGCAGGCCCGAGTCGCCAAAAACGGGTCAAACACATAAGGAAAAGACCCTGATTTTGATTTTTCAAGGTCTTTTTTCTGTCTTTCACAAGCCTGGCGAACATAAACACAAGCGAGAACTTCGCCGCTTAGAACCTGCTGCACGTACTTTTGAGCCCATGCAACGTAATTTTTCAATTCATTCCACCGTAATCAAGGCCAAATTCAAGGCATTTTTGCATCGCCTCTTTAGAAAAAAGTTCAGAATCTTCTTGGTTTTTCGGAGTATCTGCACCGTTTAAAGCGATGACTCGAGACCGAGAAGACGGCGTTAGCCCGAGTTCGGCGGCCACGCTCTTGAAAGGCTGGACACTCTTAACGATTAAGTTGGCCAGGAACCTGTCTTTTTCTTCCAAGGCCTCCATCCTGGCATTGATGACCTTGGCTCTGTCTAAGCTGCCGAACTTCAGGGCTTCCTCGTACTGAGGCCGAAGTTCCGAGAGCTCCGCGCGGAGCGCCTTTTTTTCTTTTCGGCTTTTCGTGATCTCTGCCCAGAGTTCGCAGTATTGCTCGAACATTCCGCGGTCGCATTGTTTGATCCAGCCAGCGCCTTCGTGCTCGAGCACAAAATTCCAATGGACTTTTGCTTCGTCCGACAGCGTCTCCGGCGGAGCCGCTTTTTCACAAATTTTTTGGCGGACCTTAGGTTCTTGGTAATTTGTACGGCACGGCTGAAGCGTCCCTTGGAGTTCTTTAATTTCTGTCGGTAAAGGTTTTCGACCTTTCATCCTATTTACTCCAGACGCGCAAAACCTCGAAAATCTCCAATTTTGCACGCGTAAAAATTCGACTGAGGGCGCGGTCTCGGACGATCGCGTCACTTCACTTTTTCACCACCCCTCCCTATGTTTCCGAAGCCTCCGTCTTCTGCGGCAGTCTTCAGATCGTGGTGCCTTTTACACAAGGGCTGCCAATTATTTCGATCCCAAAATAACTGTTTATCCCCCTTATGCGGGATGACATGGTCCACGACCGCAGCCAATCGAGGGAAGCCTTCTGCTTCGCATTGAACACAGAAGGGATGGCGGGCTAAAAAACCTTCCCGGGCTTTTCTCCAGGCGGAGGAATATCCTCTTGAGGCTGCCGATCCTCTTTCTCGATCGAGCTGTCGGCGTCGATCCGCTCTTTGATCCTGAGCGATCTGCTTATGCTTCTCGCAGTAAGAGCCGGAGCCGCGGAAAAGCGCACCGCAGCCGGGAAAGGCACAATGCTTTAACGGAAATACAGGCATAACTTCTCAATGAAAAAACTCCGGAGCAGCCACCCAACCGCCCCGGAGAACCCTCATACCACTTCTCAAGGAGAGGCCGATAACGCACGGCCCGGGCGTTCGTCTAAGGTAGGTGACGAAACCATGAAAAAAGCGGACGCTCAATGAGCAATCCGCTTCCTAGAAATCTGTTGAAATTACATGCAAAAGGCTGGATCCTTACAGACCCCATCCAAGCAACTTACCTATAAAAACATAAGAGCAATCGGTAGACCCTAACACTGTTACTCTAACCCCAAAACCTTAAACAAAGCCTGATTCCTTCTGCGTGCCCGCTCTAACACGTAATCAAGAGAAAGGACTTCAAGAACCAAAGCAAAACCGCCACAGTCCATTACTGAATAAAAGAAACCATTATCTACTTTCTTAAAGCCTCTGTTTGTTCTGAGATACTTCTCAAAACTACTGTCAATATCGCAAACAATGTACCCAAAGACGGGGCCCTCACAACGGACAGGGCGCTTGTTGTATGAACGAAGCTTATTTTCTGTCAGCTTTTCTGCATACCCAATAACTTGGTCCACACTGCCTTTAACATCTTTCCTAGTGGGCTTCTTAAACTCAACGATTGAAATAGAACCTTTAACGCTGGTTCCTATCCCTATCGGCTCTTCATAAGAACAAAGCTTTAAAGTAGCCACGTCAGGCCGCAGATCATCTGGAATCTCCGCGATCTTTATTTGGTTCAAAGGTATATCGCTACTAATGTAGTTGTGAAAAGCTAGTTGTTCGTCAAGAAGCCATAAGTTTGATTCCTCAAAATACATATTGGAGGAGTCACACTTCATCGGAATGATTAAGTTATGAATAAACTCTTCCTTTTTTACTTCTCCCGCAAAATCAGAACTCAAAGCCTGGTCAAAGCATTCGATTATCGCCTTTCGTCGGACAACATATTCTGCTAATGCTGACTTGTTTAAGGCTACAGCTCGATGAGACATCAAATCTTCAAAAATTTTTGTTACTGCCTCTTTTGTTCCTGCCAAACCTTTTTTTTCGATTGATTGCTTTGATGACTCTATTAAATCATCGACCTCATCCGCCATTTCATACTTCGTCCTCCTTAAGATTTTCAGAGCTTCACGACGAGATGCTCCTTTTGGGATTTCAATATTCTTATCAAGATCGATAATAGGTTTGAAGGATGGGAGCTCCTGACCCCAATACTCCAAACGCTCAAAATTTTCTAGCTTTTCCTTTTCTACTAATTCTTTCAGGAAACTTCTAATTCTTGGTTCAATAGCTCTCTTTATTTGTGGGAAGGAAAGTTCCTCTAAACCTAGAGAATCGTCGTTCTCGCTTATCGAAAAATTGGAGCGGTCAGCATAGGTCGCATCATCAAGATACTTGGACTCTACCATGCAGATATAAGTCAGGCCCTCTCCTTGATTTTTAAGAGCATTCGATATCCCAGACAATAAATTAAGTGTCTTTGGGTCTAATAAAACAACTCGCCCATTCCCGCACCAAGCTATGTAAGAGGGAGCCTTGATATCTTTCAAAAGGATATGAGTCAATGAAAAACAGTGCCCACCGATTTGGATTTCTTCCGTGAACGGTGTTTCTTTCAGCTTTGATTTGAGTTCGTCTTGAAGAGACGTAACTACTCCTTCATCCTGTATCAAGACATCAAAATTCGACTGTTCTGTTATCAAAAATTTCAGACAATGGGAAAGTAATCCATTCCTTATTGCCTCAGATGAAGCAACCTTGTCTTCCAAAGAACCCGGAAGCTTACCAACTAAGGAAACTTCCGAGCCTGTAGTAAGAATATCCTCACTCAACTCCTCAAGAGAAACTTGAACCTCATTCTTTGGGTCAAAAGTAATATCCCTCCGATATACCTTATCTCCAGAAACATACCGGCTTTTAATTTTCACCCGGGAGAAAACCTTTAGACACGTCAATCGACCAACACCCTTGCATCCAAGCTGAGGTTTTGTGGTCTCGTCTAAGGTCTTGAAAGCTTTAAGGTTCTCGTCTGTAAACCCTTCTCCTTCATCGGAAACTGTTATTGAAGAAATCAGGCCAGTGTTTTTGTTTCCAAAAAGATCCTCTCTCTCAATTGTTACCTTGACGTATTTCTTTTCGCTCGCTTCCGGATAAGACTGAAAGCCATTAACAACGGTTTCATAAATGCAAAACGGGGCATCTTTCTTTTCAAGTCTAAAATTTCTTAGGCGACCCTCTAGATTCGATTGCATAACTCATCCTCAAAACCAGTTAACAGCATTTTACGAGAAGAACATAGTACAAGCCATGCTTCTATTTATGCGTTTTCTGCAGGTCTTCAGGGTTAAATACTTGAACATTCTCAATCGAGATTGTCTGAAAAAACATCGGGAAGGCCTTAAAAATCGTCTGTATCAAACGATTAGAAGGACGGATAAGGGAGGATACGCAAGAAGATCGGCGTTTGCTGTCGTGGCGTCTGAGCCACTTACTGCCAAATTTTATAAAAATATAGCCGATTTTCGACAAAAAGGTGACTCTAGGATTTACCCTTAGCATGATTCTTCCTTGTTTCTGAGCTTATCGAGTTCGATGGCAATTGCCTGATCTGCCCGGCAAAGACGGCGGATCATGCTGCGCTTTGTGATCCCTAACTCATCGGCTGCATGGATAACGCCTCTCATCCCTACGTGGCCGTAGAGCGCGAAAACGGCTTCTTTGAGTGTCGGATGCAATTCATTGATGATTCTGTCCAGACGGATCATCGTGAAGTCGCAGGAGGCAGCGTTAATTAAATCGCTGCTCTTTCTGGACGAATCCACTCGGTCGTTATTCATGTCCAACTGAGGAGGCAGTTTGTTCCGGGAAAGGTTCCGCCACTTCCACCAGCAAAAAAGCAGCCGTTTTACGTAAGGGATTCGAGTCATGGGAGCTGTACCAATATCGTCAAAGAAGTTGTTCAATGACTGTTCATTAGTTTGTTCAATGGTTTTATTCATAATTATTTGTTTTTAAAGTGTTTGTTCACCTGTTCATACTGTTCATACTTCCATACCCCATAAATTTCTTTTTTCCGTTTTTTATATTTCCATCCACGCGCGCACATGTAGGTAGACGTGTATTAGGTGAACAATATGAACACACTGCTCCCATCGTTTTGATTCCAAATAAAAAATTAGTGTTCATACCGTCCATTTTGTGCCTCTGAACAGGGTGAACAGTATGAACAACGGGGAAAACAAAAGGCCCTGCGGCCTAAAACAGCAGCAGGACCTTGCAAAAAGGTACGAAAAAGGTTTACTGGAGAGACTTGAAATCACGATAGAACCTTTCTTTGGCGGTTTCCACGTCAATCTGAAACGCCCGAGCACGCTGAGAGAATTCAGCATTGACTTTCGGATCTTCCGTGGCTTTCGGCCAATACACCTGCCTATGATATATCTTCAGCGGCCTTAGCGTCTCAGTCGAAGACGAATCTTCGCTGTAGAGCTGCACCCTCAGCCTTCCGCCGTTTAAGCGGCTCTTGCATCTGCCGCCGAAGACTTCCTTGCTGCAGGGTCTTTCTCCGGACGACTTGCACCAAATGGTGTAGGCGTCATAGAGGTGGCCGAGCACGGCCGGTCCCACCGGCAAATTGATATTTCCGGACGTCCAATCCTCAATGAAGCGGATGGCAGAGTCGCTCCCCAGACGCTTCAAATCGACTCTCGCCTGAGTCTCCAAAGGCCTTTTGCTCTCATTGAACCAACTCGTATCAAAGTTGAGCAGATAGGCGTAGAAGGATTCAATCCCGCCGTTGTCGATTTCGTCGGCAAGCGCCTCAAAGTATTCCGGCGGCGAGGCCGTCTCAAACTTAATCGCCTGATAACGGCGGTCGGCACTGTCAAACATCAGCGGCTGCAGTTCGTTAGAGAGGAACACAAAATTCGTTTTGTTCGCTTCAAATCGCGCAGGAAGCCCTTTTTCGTTTATCGTATGCGTGGGGTTGGTGACGAGATTCTTAAGCGCACCTTTCAAATTTCGCTTCTCCTGATTCGTTACCACCTCCTCACAGACCACAAACAGCTTCTTAGAGACCCATCCGTTGAAATCGCTCTGCACCATGTTCTGGTTAACCGAACAGGCGTACTGACCGTAAATCTTAGAAATCGCATTAAAGAACATGCTCTTTCCGGTGCCTTCTCTTTCGCCGTAGACGACTAAGGCCGTCTGCATTTTGGCGCCCGGGTGCTGAAGAGGGTAGGCCAGCCATGCGGCCACCCACTGGAAGAGATCATCGTTTTCTCCGCAGATCTTGAAAAGATGATCAATCAGCCTTTGACACTTATGGCTGTAATTGGGCTTCATCGGCCATCCGGCAAACATCGTGATGCTGCCAAGCGGGATCTTTTTCGGATCCGGCTCAAAAATCAGCTGCTCAGGCTGGATGATTCGGCGGTTGTCGAACTCATTCTGCAGCCAAAGGTTCACTGTCTTAGCTCCGAACCATTGCCGGATCGTAGAGATCTTGGTCACCCTCAGGTATTCGGTATCCCAACACGTGTCCGTACTGTCAATGGCAATGTAGCGTTTACCGAGGGAGCTGATAACCCCTAAATTCTTCTCATTCACTTTTTTGTCTCCGGATCCCTTACTTAAGGGCTCCGCCTGTCTCCAGGCTAACTGCTGAGAGACTGCGTCGCGTCCTTCCTGGACGGCCAAGTCGTTAAAGTCAGTGCCTCCGAGTGAAACATCGGCAAAACGCGGAATGACCACGGCGGCACCAACTTTAGAAGCTGCGATCTTGGCCTTGACCACGCCGGTATTGCAAAGCGAGCGATGCATGGGGCGAGACCGCCCGTCGGACCATTCTTCATACTCCAGATAAGTTTCCTTATCTTTCGTAGTCCACCAAGCCATGACCTTCCCTCCCTGAACAATCTGTTCTCGGGCAGAGGCTTTAGAGGCAGCGATATTGAGTTCAATCCCGAAGCGGTCGCTGATTTCGCGCTTCAGGGCAGTGTGGTAGTGGCAGTCATTATCTGCAGCAATGACGATCTTGGTGTTCGGGTATTCGGCCCTAAGGCTTTCGGCCACCGGGAGGAGATTCCCGGCTGAGAAGGCCACAACGACCATCGGCGCACCGGATGCCTGCATGATGCTGCATGCCGTGGCCCATCCTTCCGTCAAAATAATCGCCTCCGGCGGCTGGGCAGGTTCCCCGAGTTTTAGACAGGAGCCTTTTAAGTCACTTCCGGACAAAAATCGCTTCTGGATCTCGGTGCTGCCGTCCTGAGTTTCTGCAGGAAAAATCGTCTGCAGGCCGACTACACGGCCTTCTTTCCACATAGGGAGCAGAATCTGATTGCGCAGCTGATAGGCACCGTAGGGCAGAATCTGTTTTTTGGCCACATACGGATGGCTCATGGAAACGGAAGAGCTTGCCGCCTGCAGCATTTTGACAGCCTTTTGGGCTGCGGATCGACGGCGCTCCTGGAGCGCTTCGTCAACAATCTTTTGATCGGTTTCTGTGCGTGACTTGATCTCGCGCCACTCCTCCTGCGTCCAGCCGCTTCGGGTATGCGTGATCTTGTAGGATTGGCTCCCGATCCCGAAGACGCCGAAGTAGTAGCTACGGCCCGAGCCGAGGGATTTTTCCCAAATCCCGTAATAGGCCTCTTTGCCGCGCTTGAAGTGAGAATTTGCGGGCTTAAACCGTTTCCAGTTTGAGCCGTTGACAACCAAATCGACACCCGGCGGAACATCGATTCCGACAGAGCTCATTTGCTCTTCAACTTCTCTTAGTGATTTCGCCATGATGATTCCTCTTTCCTCCAATGTAGGGGCAGTCTCAGGTGCGAGGGAGGAAGACTCTACAGTTGCAACTGTCCCGAGACTGCAAAATCGTTTATCTCAATAAAGATGTTTTTCAGGAGAAAACTCCGAACACTTTCAGCAGCCACCAGACCATCCAGATAAAGAGCGCAACGGGCACTGCACACAGCCCGATAATCACCAGTGAAAAGATGGCTGCCAGCAGACAATTAACAAGCTGCTCCAGAAAATCGATCATGAAAGCCTCCCGGACAGTACGGAAAAAGGCGGAAGAGCCTTCTCCAGAGCGTGAGAAAATAGAGGTCTCAAACAAAATTCACTCAAACTAAGGAGAAGGCCATGGAAACCCTTATCGTTTGGTTTTTGGACAAAGCAATGGCATTTATCAAATTTTCCAGTGGCTACCGGACTCCGTCTCTGACCGGCCGGATGGAAAAACCTGTTTTTTACAGAGGAAAAAAGGTTTATCCCGTTTACCTCACGCTTCAGCCCGGAACCTCGGACATTACTTTTGAAAACATCAGCTGCAATTGCTCTTTCTACCTTCCGGACGAAGAATACGGTCACTCCCTTTTCTGGGATCTTGGCAGCGAACAGCGCGTTTACCGACCGGACCAAAAAGCTCCTAATCCGTACATCAAATCGATTCCTCTCAACGGGAACGGCCTTCCAAAGGAAGAATTGTTTTTTGTTGATCCCCAAGACAACCCGTTCATTGAATTCAAGATCCGATCTCAAAGCCGATTCTTTATCGCCAGAACACTGACGTGGAAGCAAAGTGTGGTTTAAGTTATCCAGACGCGGCTGACAAGAAAAAGAAGGGAGAGCCTTCCCCAGAGCGTGAGAAAATAGAGCTGGCAAACAAAAATTACTCACGCTAAGGAGAAGGCCATGGAAAGCAGTGATGTCTTTTCTTACATCGGCGCACTCGGAGCAATTGCCACCGTGATTGCGCTTATCCCGGAGAAAAACCGAATGGCCGCATTCAGCTTCTTGAAAAAAATCCTTAGACAAGTTCTGAACTTCTTTCGCAAGGCAATCAAAACCGCCGAGCTTGAAACCATCCAGCAAACCGCCCCTGAAGGAGCAAAGGCAGCAGGAACCTTCAGGGTTCAACGCCTCAAGCCCATTTGCTCCATCACAATGACCAGAGACTTTCCGAACGAATACACGATTCTCGAGGTCACTTACGAACCGGAAAAAGAAGTCTTTCCGTTTGAGAAGGTGCGCAGCAGCATCCCGCTTTACGAGGCCTTTTTCGGGGACTACTGGAGAGTCGGACATCCGCACGTTCTTCGAGGTGCCTTTGAAGAAGACTTGGCAATCGGAGAAGAGCCTCAAACCGAGTTCACTCACGACTTCGGAAGTGACAGAAGGCTTCTGTTGGTTGCTCCTGCTGCAGATGTCTCCGGATTGACCTTTACGATCTCCGGTCCGAAGTGGCTTAAGTCCCAAACTGTAGGCATTTAACGAGATAGTCATCATGCGCTCCTATAAAGCTGCCCACAAAGTGCGAATCGCGATCAAGAAACAAAGGAAGACGACAACCAGCATTAAGACAAAGAGAACACCGAAAAACAGGTCTCTCAAAATTCCCATAAGATCGTTGATATCCATGCTTTCCCTCCCTATGCCCCAATAGTCAGAAAATAAAACGCGCAAAAAGCCGCCATTGCGATGAGAATGACGGCTACCCAGTCAATCTTCATCAGGTCGAACTTTCCGAGCCGATCGGCATCCATCTTCTGCAGATGACGCTCAAATCGATGAGCGGCTCTCAATCTTTCTTCTTCTGTCATTTTTCCAGCCCTTATTGCGGCTCTTATCTGGCGACCGTAGCGGTCCCGTTTCATTTTCTATTCCCCTTGGTGCCGTAGTCCACGGCATCGATACGGCATATTTCGGAACTTTCCGGCATTGCCCGGAGAAGTCCGGCATTTTTCGGAAAACTCCGGCAGACTTCGGCTACTTTGCCGTCTCCTGCCGTAACGACGCCGTATCAACGCCGTAGCTTTCGTAATCCCGAATCCTTAAATTGAGGGCATCCCTTTTTCGGAGGTCCCTCATGATTCGCTTCTTCGCCCAGGTATCCATCACGTCACGGATCACAGAGTTCTGCGATCGGTCCGGATCGTCGGCAATCACCTGCCGAATCACCGAGATCGTCACGTCTGTCAAAAGTGCCCTGACTTCGTTCGTGCCCTTGTCTCTCATGTTCAATCAGTTCCTTTGCCTGAGCAGGGCTCAGTTTTCCAACCCGAACAGCTGCGCCTATTACTTGGTCGCTTCTTCTTCGATCAAGTTCATCGGGCCAGTTATGGATCGCTCCTCTCGTGTATTGAACAGCTCTGCTCAACTTCGACGCCGATCCAAACAATTCAATAGCAGTCTTTTTTTTCATAACTTGAATTGTATATGTACATAGACATCGTCTGTCAAGTCTTTTGTTTATCCCAAAAGACATAATCGTTAATAAACTACTTAACATGAATACAGTTGCAGAAAGACTCGCTTACGCACTAGCCATTCGCGGGATGACCCAATCTGAACTAGCTCGAAGAGCTGGCGTAACTAGGGGGACCATTTCCAATGTGATGAAAGGCGTAGCAAAAAATTTCACAGCTGAGGTCTCTCTCAAAGTTGCAAGAGCACTGGACGTTGATCCTTATTGGCTAGTGCTTGGGGAGGGAACCGCCACGACAGACACAATTCAAGGCGGAATACCTGAAGAGGCCAGCGAAGTTGTGAGGAAATTGTCTGAAGAAGGGCAGCAAATAGCTCTAAATATTCTTCGACAACTGAAGTAAGTTACTACTTATGTATACGTTCGTAGACAAAAATTAAATAGTCTATTACCATAGACGCATCTCTCAATGAGGTGCGTTATGCAAAATACTGAAAATTCTCTTCCCGTTTGGATCTTTTTTTCAAACGTCGACGCCATCACCGTCAACAACAGCGCGAGTCAATTGCTGGCCTGGAGCGGTGAATCTTTCGGGCGCCTTTTCGGCTCCACCCAAAATCTTCTGAACGTCCTTCTGGACAGCAATCACCGAATGGCCAAAGAGCACGTGATCGAATTGATCGGTCTGCTCGGTGCCTGTGTTGCCTCCAATCCGTATCCGCATCCGGCAGCCAGAGAGCTGTTTACCGACTGCATCATGATCCTGTCCCGCAATCTCGCAGGATTGCCGGAGGAATAGTCATGAAGCGGAAAAAGAAAGAAATGATCCTCAAGACTTGGGAAAGCCTTGGGATCAAAGAGGAAGCTGAAGCTACTTATGGGAAACCGGTTCCTTTAAACAGGAAGGTGGCTCTCAGCATCTGGAAGGCATTGCAAACCATCGCTGCTACCGACGCACTGGCACAATTCCGTGACCCTGAATACTTCCCAAAGTATTTTCAGCCTCAACTGCTTTTATTGATTAAATTGGACTCACTTGCCGGCGGCGGTCAATCCGAGATCGGCCAGAGCATCTTTGGAAATTCCCTCCGTAAGAACTGCCAAAAGGGAAAGAAGGTAAAGGCCGTCCGCACGGGCAGGAATCACAAATTGGTCCATGACTTTACCGTCAACAACCTCCTTGAGAGTGACATTTTCCTTCCGCAGGTAGGGCTTGAAAAATTCACCCTCTTTAGTCTGAATGATCCGCTCAGGAAAGGACGCCGCAAAAGGAAGTTTTAACGCTCCGCCCTGTAAGGCTGCGGAAATAAGTTGGATTGCTTCTCCTTTTGTAAGTGTTATCTGATTGCTGTTTTTTGAATCTTCAGCCATTTTCACTCCTTGTTCGTTAATGGGATTTAGACACTTCAATTATCGAGCAAGGATGGCAGCCGGGAAAGACCGGCACCCACACAAGTTTTTGGAACAACTATGAAAACGCTCAAACCTGAATTCGTCAATGCACTGGGGAACTTCATCGCCTCCCGCTCAAACGAAGATCCGCTGGAAAACTGGTTCACCAGACGGCGAATCGTTATCGAGCTCGAATGGCTGGCCAACACAAAAACAGCCACGGACTGCTTTGTTCTCTATCCGGACCCTGCCGACCCGAAAGTCTTTACCGCCGGCTACATGCATGAAGCGGTTATCGGAGGCGAGTCCTACAGAATCATGACTTCTGTAAACGACTACACGGGCACCAAGGGGACACCTGCAGACGGAGTGGACACAAATGCTGAAGCTTAAAAAATCCACTGTCTTTGCCCTGAAGGAGTTCATCCAGCTTTTCTCTGGGAATGCAACGGCCTCCCGGAAGCAGGCAATGCTCGAAGAGGCTGTCAAAAACTTCGAGCTGATTGCCAACGGCAAAGCCGGACATTCCTGCTACGTAACGGTCGGATTAAAGCCGGATCGATCCGACTTTGAATTCTTTTACACATATCAGTTCCCGATTAACGGTCCGCACGGAAGGCTTGTGATTTCCCCGGACAGCGATCTGGAGGAAATTGATGCCTAAATCCAAGAAGACCCGGGCAAAGAAATATCACCCGAAAACCGTAAAAGTCGGCCCTTATTGGCCGGCGGAAGCTCAGGCCGACGTCGAAGCCAAACTGACTCAAGTCGCCTTGTATGTTGAATCGAGCCTTCCGGCCGGAACCTTGACGGATCAGCAGATGGACTGGATCGAAGACACACTCAATTGGTTTCTCGGTCTGCTCTACAAACGTTATGAGCACCTGAACCAGCAGGAGATCAACGAAGTCGGTCCGATCGCAATGGCGGCACGAAAAGCCATCAACGATATCAGCGACCGACAGCTCAAAGGACAAACCAAAGGCTTCGTGGCCACAGGCGACGAAATCAGGATCGTGAGCCAAGCCTTTGCCATCATCATCCCGACACTAAAAGAGGCCGTGGCACTGGCGCCTCACAAAACACTTAATGAATTTACTTGGGCTTATGAACGAGCCAAAGAAAAACTTAAAAGGAGCAGCAATGCAAAAAGAGAATCGAATTAAACAACTCGTGGAAGAAAGAACACGTCAGGCTTTCAGCGAGAAAGGCTTCCAGCCTTTGGACCTTACGAACGTGACCGTGAGCAAACTCGATATTCATATAAAGGATACCTGCGTGAACGTTACCTTCCCCGCTTTGATCTGTGAATCTCCGGACGACCCCGAGCAGAAATTCATGATTCCTCTTTCCCCGGAAAAAGCCCACGCTGTAGCTACAGCCTTAATCGCTAGCGCGGAACAAGTCAAAAAGGAGACTGAATGATGGCCTCAGTTAACAAAGTAATCCTCATTGGCAATCTCGGTCAGGCCCCCGATGTCAGAGTAACCAACACCGGCATAAAAGTCGCGGAAATCTCAATCGCAACAACCAGACGATTCACCAGAAACGATGAGCGGGTAGAGCAAACTCAATGGCACACCGTAACGCTCTGGGGAAAGTTGGCCGAGATCGTTGAGAAGTACACGACAAAGGGAAGCTCGATTTACATCGAGGGCCGACTTGAAACAGAAAAATGGCAGGATCAGAACGGCCAAACCCGATACACAACAAAAGTCATTGCTGAATCGATTCAACTGCTGGACAGAATGCAGCGATAGGAGAAAAACAATGGAATACGAAAAACTAACTAACCCGGAACACTACAAAAGCCACGCTGTCACCGTCGAGCCCATTTTCTGGTGCGAAACTCCGATGCTGCAGAAAGCAGCAAAGGAGCCCTCAGCCCTGCAGTTCTTCAAAAGACTTTTCAACAGCTGTGTTGACAGACTCTGCTCCCTTGGGCTCTCCCAAGACGAAATCTGGGAAAACATCAAATACAACGAGGATGCTTACCGACGGCTTTTCGGAGGCAGCAGATGGCCCGGCTTTGATTCCGGACTGGCGTGATTAAAACCGAGTTTCTCCGGACAAAAGTGAATGAATTAAAAATGTGACAATGACAACAAAGGGATCAAAAATGAACGAAAGTGAACTGGACGCCCTGGCCGACAAAATAGCAGAACGATTGCTGCAGCGGCCAAATATCCCGCCGGTTTTGGTTCGCAAACGGGATATTTCCTACATGTTAGGCAACTCAGGTCGATCCACCTCCACGGATCAGGTGATTAATGATCCAACCTTTCCGCCGCCGGTCTGCGTTACTGAAAAAGGGTACAAAAGGTGGCGCTTTGAGGATGTTAAACGATGGATCGACAAACACTATGAAAAGCAGGCAAAAGTTACTTTTCTTGCTCTTCGAGAACGGCAGCGTCTAATCTCATAGCGATTTCTTCTGCCGTTGCTCGATAGTATTTCTGCAGCATTTTCAAATCACGATGCCCCGTTTGTCTGGCCAATGCCAGAACGTCCAAACGGGGCGCTCCTGTTCGTGGATCAGGGGAGGCCGCCCAAGTAGCGAATGTGGCCCGGCCATCGTGGAAATTGAGGCCTTCGCGAATCTCACGGCCTTGAGAATCTCTCAACGGTCCTAATCCTGCTCTATCTCGCGCCTTTCGCCAGAGCGCGTCACGGTTTTTATCTGTTAATCCTTCAAAAATTTTTGGTGATGTGGTCTTTTTTGCTTTGATTGCTAGGTCTATCAACCGAGCTGCATCCAGACTTAAAGCGACATCACGACGGGTAGAAGTTTTGGTCGCGTCCGCCGGCAAATGAATAACACGGCCATCAATCCAGGAGTGCTCAAGTTTAAGAATTTCCCCGGCACGCATCCCGGTCTTACATGAAAGTACAAAAGCCAAAATGACTGACTGGAGAAGGTTGTCCGGAACAGAAACGCCGTCCCACCCAGTTGCGGCTTTTAAGCGTTCAATCTCTTCTTCTGTTGCCACTCGTTCTCTGTGATCGGGTTTTGCAGGCAGCCTAATTCCGACAGCCGGAGATTTCGGAATAAATCCTTTCCGGACTGCGTAATTTAAAACGCCTATCACATGACAATATTCACGACGAACGGTTGCAGGGGAAACCGTCCCGCCATTTTTTGAGGGTTCAGATCCTCGTTGATCTACCCAGGATTGAATGTCTACAGCCGTCAGCTCAGAGAGAAGAACGGAAGCAAACGGATACTTCAGAAGTCTGTTTATCCGGATAGATTCTTCCCGGGCACCTTTCTTTTTAATTGTCATAGTGTCTCGATATTCTTTTAGACAATCGGCAAACGTCAGCCGACTGGCGAACTTTTCCGGGGAGAGTTCAATGCGTGCAGCAAAGGTCTTAGCTTCGGAGCGAGTTTTAAAGGTTTTAGAACATTTTTTCCCATCAACGTAGTACTGAACGCGATAGCTTCCCGTCGGCAATTTACCAATGCTGGCCATAAGTTTTCCTTATTAAATAATGTATATATCCGCTCATCTAGCTAGACGCATACGGACGCATACGGACGTATACGGACACACACGCACTGAATTATTTGATATTTACTTATCTTTTTGATAATATGTTCACACCAAGGCCTTCCTCTAACCCGATTGACTCAGTTGATTGTGGTGTTCGAGGAAGGTTATTTTTTATGCATTCAATTTGCTCCTCCCAATCTTCTGGAAACCCCATGCACTCGAGTGTTACATCGAGTTCTGGCGCGGACGGAAACTTTTTCAGGGCTGATTTGAATCTCTCCTCCCAAGTCGATTCAGATTCAATAAATTTTAAGAAATGAATGATTCCACAAACTCGGAAGAATAGGGTCTGTTTTTCATTTTCATCGAAAGCTGCGCTCCAACTTATGGGAGCGGAGGCATCTTTTTTAACTGGTTTGTTTGGGTAGAAAGAAAATACTCTGTTCCAAAGCCGGGAATGATGCGCACAAATATTTCTCAGTTCCTTTAAGCACTTTAACCAAGTTAAAAAGGATTTGGAACCAAAAAAGCCATAGTTCTGACTGATAGATTCGACTTCTTTGTAATTCAACATACCTAAAAGCCAAGTCAACTGACCAAATTCCCATGTTTGACAGACGACCCATACAGGAATGTTGTCCCCGTATTTTTTAGTATTGTGCCTAATACAATCCTCTTTCGATTGCTCTATTTTTTCTTGCTGCTTTTTTAACCAGATAGGGTATTGAGTTGTCCTAAACTCTGTTTTGAAATTATCTGGATTCTTATAGAAGAGCGGATCTGTTTGGCCGAGATGATAGGAAATTGAAGTTCTGAACGAAATTTCAATTCTTTCCAACGCATCTAAGATCAAGAGCCGGAGCATCTTATCAAACTCATAGAGTTCGATAACATAATCAAAAGATGTGCCGGCTTTAAAAGAATTAAGTCTGACGCCTGTCTCTGGGTCTACCTCTCTTAAAACGTAGGAATAGCCGCTTAGTCGGTAATACCCAAACTCTTTAAGCATTGATGCAGCTCTCGCCGTACTGGTGATGTGCATTCCTCTGGAGCGCATTAACTCCAATTGCTGTTCGATGCTTAACCAAGGTTTGGGCGGACAGTTTTGTGTCATTTTTGAAAGCGAAAAATAGTAGGTTTCTAGGCCTTTATTTTATCCTTTCCATGCTCTACGTCATGCTCTATTTATGCTCTATTCATGTGTAAATATGTGCAGATATGTGCAGTTGGAAAAACAAAAAAGCCCGCATGTGCGGGCTTGTGTAGATATGTGCATGTGTCTTGGTGCGAGTGGACGGACTCGAACCGTCACGTCAAAGACACTAGAACCTAAATCTAGCGCGTCTACCAATTTCGCCACACTCGCAGGAAGACGAATTGTACCTGAGTTCTCAAAGTAGCGAAAGCAAAGAACTAGGAAGCAACTTATCTTGAATTTTCAACCTCCCTAAAAGTGAGGTTCTTCACTAGGAATTTTTAAAGGCTGGGAGGGAAGTACACAAAAATGACCTCCCTCGGACATCGCAAACGATTGAATCGTTCGGATTAGAGGAAGGGCGAATTGAGATCATCGTACCAAACTCGTAGGACCTCATCAAGACCAATTTTTAGCAGTAGAGATTGAGCGAGGGAGAAAAGGTCGATTTGGATGCAAAAATCCTACCGATATTTTTAGATTTCTCAAGGTTTCTACTTAGAATCGATTGCATCTTAGGTATCAACATAGAGAGGAAAAATGAGAAAAGTTGGTGTTATCGGTTTGGGCCACGTCGGCTCCACCGTTGCCTATACCCTTGTGACAAAAGGAATCGCTGACGAATTGGTGCTAATTGATACAAATGAAGCAAAATGTACTGCCGAGTTTTACGATCTTCTGGATTCTTTAGGCCGCTTGGATACCTACACAAAGCTTTCAATGAATGACTACAAGGCTCTGCAAGATGCCGATGTCGTCATTACTGCTTTCGGAGATATCAAAGCGCTGGCTGACGGCGGAAATCGTTTTCTGGAATACTCTTTTAACTGCCAGCAGGCTAAGCAAGTCGGAACTGCTTTGAAAGAAGCCGGTTTCCACGGCGTGCTGATCAATATTTCGAATCCTTGCGACGTTATTACAGGTTTGCTTCAGCACTACACAGGTTTGAGCCGCCAGCAGGTTTTCGGAACCGGAACCTTCTTGGATACCGCTCGTATGCAGCGAGCTGTCAGCATGTCTTTAGACCAAAACCCGCACAACATTGCCGGTTATGTTTTGGGTGAACACGGAGAATCTCAGTTTGCCGCTTGGTCGACAATTACCGTTCAGGATGAGCCGATCACTGAAATCGCCAAAGACCAGCATCTTGAATTGTCCGAATTAGATAAGGCAGCAAGAGGAGGCGGCTGGCTTGTCTTTAACGGTAAGAAATACACTTGCTACGCGATTGCCACCTGCGCAGCCAAACTTTTGCAAGCAGTTTTCTCAGATGCCAAGCTTGCCTGTCCTGCCTCGGTTTATTTGGAAGACTACGGCTGTTATGTCGGATATCCGGCAGTCATCGGTAAGAATGGAGTGGAGTACGTCCATCGTCTGGAACTGACAGAGGAAGAAAAAAAACTTCTTGATAAATCTGCTCTAATGATCGCGCAGAAGACAAAAGAAGGTCTTCTCTAAAACATGGAAAGGGCCTCCGAACGGAGGCCCGAATTCTGCAATCTAGCCTAGCGCTTAGTACGTCATTTTCGCTTCAAGCTTGCCGGCTTCTTCAATCCATTTGGTGACTTCCTTCTCGGATGGATCACGCTGCGCAAGATTTTTTGCTTTGTTTATTTCGACCATTTTTGCAGTTAAGTTGGCCGGAACTCTGTGTCTTAACTCTTTAACCGTATCAACACCGGCTGCTTCGAGCAATTCGGCATATTGAGGTCCGATACCGCTGATTCTGAATAAGTCAGCATGGTTGGCCCATTTAAGAATGAGCTTTCCGGATATCCCTGTTTTATCCGCAACTTTTTTGCGGGCTGCCGGTGTCAAGCAAGCCTCAAGCAACTCATCCGGAGTTTTAATACCAATTGCAATTAACTTCGGAGCGTATGCTTCCCCAATTCCTTGAATATCAATGATTTTGTATGCCATAAATCCTCCAAAATTCTCCGTCTTCTTAAGGATAACTTTATTCTCGTGCTCTGGGATTAAAAGCAACTCAAACTAAGCCTGATTTTTGCAGGACGTGCTTTTATTGTTTCTTCATTGTTTTTGCTTCACTTAGATTCTTTTTGCCGTTTTCATCCGTTTTTTCCGGAATCTCTTCCGCTGCTTCTGCCGCAGCGGTTGTTACCGTATGAAAAACGGAAACGATGTTGTTAACGTATACAGTGAACATAGGAATGATCAAAAGTCCAAGCACGCCTACGATTACAGAAAGAATTTTGCCCCCGGTTGTGACCGCCTCTATATTGCATCCGATAGTGATTGCTTCCATTACCGCCCACCATAAAGCATCCCAATAAGTTCTTACGTCCGGGTTTACGTTAGTTTCGCAAACATAAAAACCTAGACTTCCGAGGTAAAGTCCGGAAAACAAAATGATGACGTAAGTTAAAAACATCTTTGAAGATGTCTGTACGGCGAACCAACTTACGACAATCGCTAATGCATAGCAGCTCCGTATCAAAGGCATGAAGCTCACAAAATAGCCAATGTCTCTCGGAAGGGTTATGCCGAGCTTGGGAAGGATTGTTCCATACGGAATACATGCAATGAAAAGAAGAAAATAGGTAATGATGTAACGAGTCTTTCTCTTGGAGTAAATGAATTCAAGAGCCAGATCCGCCATGAAAAAGATACATACCCAAAACTGCAGTTTCATTGCAAACTGGCTTTGGTAAAACGGGTTGTTGTAGACAAAAGTGTCGTAGGAAATGCATCCGACTAAGGCTAAGGAGCAAAGTAAAACGATTAAACGAAGAATTCCCTGAATGCCTTGCTCTTTAATTCTTTCCCATGTGCTTTTGCTCAAAACCGACCTCTCATCCTTTTTCTCCGGATCGTTGTGTCATTATTAAACAATCGGGGCGCTCAACAATGTTTAAGCGCCCCGTATCAGGAAATAAATTTCTTTTAAGTCGAGGAGGTGTTATTCCGATTTTTTCTGCGTTTTAAGGAAGTTTTCCAGCCAAAAAGCACCTACGATGGTTTTAACATCGGTGATTTCTCCGCTCAGGCACTGCCTGAGGACTTCGGGGAAAGGCAATGTAATGACATCAAGAACTTCCCCTGCGTCTAAATTTTGTCCAACATATTTCAGATCACTCGCGTAGAACACCGTAATTTCCTCATCGGAATAACCGATGGCGTTATTGAACCGCCCGAGTTTTTTCCAAAATTGAGCTTCGTAGCCGGTCTCTTCAATTAGTTCGCGTTTTGCACAGTTATAAGGTGATTCTCCGGGATTCAGCTTCCCTGCAGGAAACTCAAGAAAGTTCCTGCGTAAAGGATGTCTATACTGACGTTCAAGGATGACAGATCCGTCTTCCAACATGGGGATGATCATTGAGGCGCCGGGATGATGGAGGTATTCACGCGTCGTGACGACTCCGTCAGGTGTTTTGACCGTATCTCTGTGTAATTGTAGAAAAGAGCCCTTATAGGCAATTCCGCTTTCTAAAAGTTTTTCAGCCAAGGGGTCTTTTCCCGGATCTTTCTGCTGCATGTTAGTGCCTCTTTTTATTGGAAGGTTCCTTTCGGAGCCTGTTGTCGTGTTCCATGTGCTCATTTTAGCCACCAAGAGTTCACTTGTCTTTTAGGATTTGCTCGTTGCTTGGCTTAAAGGTCTAAAATCAAAATATTGGCTAATGATCATATTTATCGTCACGTAAACCCTAAAGATGCGTGACGCTGGGTTGATCTTCAAGATCTTGGGAGAAACGATATGGTTCTGCGCACAACTCAAAAGTTTGTTAATTGGGTGAGCTGCTTGTATTTCTTGGGCGCTCTCGCAATGTTTATTTTCCTTTGGGCTTATATCCCCGTCCTTCACCTTATTTGGACGAACCTTTTGGATTTCGCATTTAACATTATGTATGTCGTTATCGGCGCACTTTTGTGGCCGGGTACACTGTTAGCAATCCTTGTCTGCGGTTTCTAACTTAGTCCAACGACATATCTCAATTCAAAACTCACGAGTCGGCCGCTCGTGAGTTTTATCATATCTAGAGCCGAAGTGTCCCCCTTCAGATGTCTTGCCGGCGACGATATTTCTCTGTTCAAGACCGATCTTTTAGCGAACGCTATTTCATGAACAAAGATGTTTTCGTCTAATATGAAAGATGCAGACAGCTCGTTTTCATCCTCATATGGCCGGCCATCAGATCGTTCTCAAATCTAATTTGGAAGAGACTACTCAGCACGGAAGTGAAGGCTTTCCGGCGGCTCTTTACGAAACGGTCTTTCGCTCAAAAATGCTTCGATACGTGCCGCTTCATTGGCATAAAGAACTTCAGCTGTGCCTCATTCTTACTGGCCGCGTGCGTTTCTCTATTAATCAAAAGGAGGTTGAAGCGGGCGCCGGAGATGTCATCTTCATTAATTCTCAGGTTATTCACAGTGCGACTTCTATATCTAACGACGAAGAAGAGGCTTCCTACTGCTGCATTAACTTTGCGTATGAAATGGTCGGAGGCTTTCACGGAAGTTTGATGGAACGAAATTTCGTTCTGCCTTTCCTCAGAAATGAGCAAAACGATTTTCTCTTGATCTCTGAGAAAAGCGAGGAGGGCCTGCTCGAGGAGATTTCTTCAAAGATGCTTCATATTCGAAAGCTCTTCAAGGAAACCGAGCCGGAAAGATATTTCGATATTTTTGCGGAGCTGGTTCTAATTTGGAAAGAACTTGTGCGATGGCTTCACAAAACAGAAGACCAGCCTTCGACAAGGCGTCCGGAAGATTATGAGACGAGCCGAAAAGTGATCTCTTATATTGAGAAGAACTTAGGTGAAAAACTTACCTTAGATCTCATCGCTAAAGAAGTATGTCTTTCTAAATGGGAGTGTTCACGTCGGTTTAAGCGCATTGCGGGAGAATCGGTTTGGAGCTATCTGATCTCGGCAAGAATGGCAAAGGCCGTTGAGCTTCTTTTGTATAGTCGTAAATCCGTTGAAAGGATTGGATTTGAGGTTGGCTTTCCGAACGTTAATCTCTTTATTCGCCAGTTCAAAAAAGAATTCAGGACAACGCCGGGACAATTCCGAAAGAATCATTGAGCAACAAAGGTATATTTTCAGCGGGTATTGGAATATCCGAGAAGAGCTGTTTTCTTAGACTAGATGCCAAACAAAGACATTTAGTTCTAAGGAGACAAAATGAAACGTTCAGTTCCTGCTCAAACCGAAAACGACCTGATCGATTTTTATCGAAACGCAATTCGCACGCGCAGCTATTCCAATCAGGAAGGCGACATCGCTGTGCTCATTCTCAAAGAAATGGAAAAGCTCGGTTACGATGAATGCTATATCGACCGAGTTGGCAACGTTGTAGGCAGAGTCGGCAGCGGTAAAAAAATCATTCACTTCGACTCTCACATGGATACGGGTAACGCTGGCGACCCGGCACTTTGGGACCATCCTCCGTTTTCCGCAGATTATGCTGACGAGTACATTTACGGAAGAGGTTCTGTCGACATGAAGGGTGGGTTAAGTGCTTCCGTTTATGCTGCGGCAGAAGCTAAAAAACAAGGACTTCTGGACGGGAAGACTGTTTATGTAACAACGACCGTTTGCGAAGAGGACTGCGACGGCGTCAATCTGATCAATTTCTACAAAGATTCGGGTATTAAACCCAACTTTGTCTTCATCTGTGAGCCTTCTTACAATGTCATTACGCTCGGACATAACGGCAAGATGCAGGTACGTATTCGTACCCAGGGCATTTCTGCACACGGTTCGGCTCCGGAAAAAGGTGTGAACGCGGTCTACGAGATGGCTGAAATCATTACTCGTGTTGATGAGCTTAATAAGAGGCTTCAAAAGACGGAAGGAAAAGGAACGGTTGTTCTTTCCAAGATCAGCTCCGTTGCCGCTTCTTTAAATGCGGTGCCGAGTGAATGCGAAATTTATTTGGATCGTCGCCTCCGTCTTGGTGAAACCATAGAAGATGTAAAGAAAGAAATGGACGCTCTCGTGGAAGGTAAGCCTGCTAAGTGGGAGCTCGGTGTTCTGAAAGAAACTTCATGGAAAGGAGAAGAGCTCGTCTATCTTCCCGAACACGATCCTTGGAAAATCGCTGAAGACGCTGAATTAACAAAAGCCTGCATCCGAGCCTATGAAGATGTATTCGGAGAAAAGCCGAAGAAATTTGAATTCTGGGACTTTGGCACCAACGCAGTGGTTCCGGTTTCGATGGGGATTCCGACCATCGGATTCGGTCCCGGAGAATATAAATTAGCGCATATGGTTAATGAACGCTGCCGTCCTGAGCAAGTTAAGGAAGCGGCAAACTTCTATCTCAATACCATTGCGGAGCTGTGAAATGAAAGATCTCGACCACCTCAAACTGCCTCGTGCCGGTGAAACCTCTAGCCGTTTTACGAAAGAGCAGGCTCTCGCGGCACAAAAGTTTCATCAAACGCTTCCCGGATATTCCGTTACTCGTTTGGTTGAACTCCCTGCCTTAGCCAAAGAACTCGGCGTCAAAGACATTTTTGTTAAAGACGAAGCCTCGCGTTTTGGATTGAATTCATTTAAGGGACTCGGCGGAAGCTATTGTTTGTTCCATCTGCTTTCAGAAAAGTACGGATGGTCAGGTAAAGTTGAAAGCTTCGCACAGCTCAAAGATCAGATCGCGTCGCTGGAAGAAAAACCTAAGATCATCTCCGCGACTGACGGTAATCACGGCCGAGGCTTAGCCTGGATTTGTCATTTGCTCGGACTTAGGTGCGAGATTCTCATGCCGGCCGGCAGCAGTGAGGAGCGTCAGGAAAATATCCGTAAGCTCGGAGCCGATTGCCGGCGCACAGACGGCAACTATGATGAAACCGTCCATGAAGCAGAAAGGTTTGCTTTGGAAAACGATTGGCTGCTCGTTCAGGACACAGCGCTTCCGGGATTTGAGAAAGTAGCTCAGTTCATTATGCATGGTTACCTCACGATGGCCCTGGAGACGGTGGAGCAACTAAAAGGCAAATGTCCGACGCATATCTTTTTGCAAGCGGGCGTTGGCTCCATGGCTGGCGCTATGTGCGGATTCTTTGCCTCTCTTTACGGGCCTGATGTTCCGGTGATTTCCATTGTCGAGCCGAAAACCGCTGACTGCGTCTATCGTACAGCTGAAAAGGACGACGGCAAACTTCACAATGCTCCCGGCAGTCTGGAAACCATCATGGCAGGCCTTTCCTGCGGAGAGCCTTGCAGCGTCGGCTGGAAAGAAATTCGGGCTGCGGCTTCCCATTATTTCCGCATTGAGGAATCCGTTGCTGCAGATGGAGTCCGCGTCCTTTCTTCTCCTTTGGAGAACGATCCTCGAGTGCTTTCAGGAGAGAGCGGAGCGGCTGGTTTCGGTACAGCGTTTGAGCTCTTGTTCCACAAAGCACAATACCAGGAAGAAATTAGCTCTTTAGGTTTGAACAGTGAATCTGTCCTTCTGTTTTTCAATACGGAAGGTGTTACCGACAGAAAGAATTTCCTGAAGATCGTTTGGGAAGGTGCGTTTGCCGAGAAAGTTTAAACGCCAAGTCTTTTAGGAGTATTCTCCGACAACACAATATTGCATAAATAGAAAAAGGTTTTAGTTTTTCAAAAGGCTCCGTTTGTGAGTCTTTTCCTTTCCTAAGGTAATTAGAAAGACATGAGCGATTCGTCGTTTAGCAAGGGCATCGGGTTAGCCATCGCCGCGTCCGTGTTTTGGGGCTCGATGGGCGTTTGTGCACAGTATCTTCTCCAGCAGTGTTCATTTACGCCGCTGGATTTGGTATCCATGCGTTTGGTATTGGCTGGTCTGATCCTGCTGATTATGGAACGGTTGGTATTCGGCAGAAATATTATTTCGCCGCTGAAAGACATCCGTACTACGGTCGGGATTTTAGTTGCCGGTCTTTTGATTCTTGTTTCTCAGCTCACGTTCATGCTTGCGGTCGCCGCATCTAATGCTGGAACGGCCGCCATTGTGCTTACGCTTGTGCCGCTGATTTGCGCCTTCTGGCTCTCTATCACCGAGAAGCGTCCTTTGACAATGCGTGAAGGGATCTGTTTTGTCCTTGCGGCTTCCGGGGTTTTCTTGATCGTGACCAAAGGAAACTTCAGTACGCTGGACTTGTCTTTTGCGGGCGTGCTTTGGGGTTTTGTATCGGCAATATTTTCTGCCGCTTACTCCATTCAGCCGAGAAAACTCATTATGAAAGTCGGCGTTGGCCCCGTTGTCGGCTTCGGAATGCTCTTCGGCGGTCTTGTTGCCTCTGTGATGAATCCGCCTTGGACGATGAACGTTCAATGGACTGCTATGTCTGTTTCGGCTTTCACTTATGTTGTTCTTGTTGGAACGGTTGCCGCTTTCTGGTGCTACTTGTCCAGTCTTAAGTATGTTTCTGCTGTTATCGTCGGTTTGATGGTTTGTTTTGAACCGTTAAGCGCCTATTTGCTTTCCGTCTTTGCCTTTGATCTGAGAATCGGTATGTGGGAGGGCGCCGGCATTTGCCTTGTGCTGCTGAATGTCCTTGTTTTGTCTCTTCCGAAGAAAAGCTCCGAAGCGATAAAACCATAGAAACAAAAATCCCGGTGCAAAGCCGGGATTCTTGTTAAGGGTCTTTAATCGAGATGCGGACCGAATTTTTCTAATCGCTTACATTCTTCATTGGTAGCAGAGAATTTTTTGAAGTTCTCTATAAATTTTGCTGCCAATGCTTCTGCGCGCCTGTCCCATTCACTCGGATCCTTATAGGTGTTGCGAGGATTCAAAATCTCCGCATGCGCACCTTCAGCGTTAATAGGAATCTCCAAGTCGAAATAAGGAATCTTCTTGGTCGCGCCTTTGAGGATGCTTCCTGAGAGGATGTCATCGATGATGGCTCGCGTGTCTTTAATCGAAATACGTTTTCCCGTTCCGTTCCATCCGGTATTGACTAAATAGACACGGGCACCGTTAGTGCGGGCTTTCCTTGCCAGTTCTTTGGCATATTTAAAAGGATGCAGAGAGAGGAAGGCAGCCCCAAAACAGGCAGAGAAGGTCGGTTGAGGCTCCGTAATGCCGCGTTCTGTTCCGGCCAACTTGCTGGTGTAACCGGAGAGGAAATAATACATTGCCTGATCAGGAGAGAGTATAGAAACTGGAGGCAAGACCCCGTAGGCATCAGCAGAAAGGAAAATAATTTCCTTGGCGGCCGGTCCTTTGGAGATCGGTTTAACGATGTTTTCGATGTGATAGATCGGATAGGAAACACGAGTGTTTTCAGTAGCTGACGTGTCACTGAAATCTACTTTTCCAGCTTCATTTACGATGACGTTTTCCAGAAGGGCGTCTTTTCGAATGGCGTTGTAAATATCCGGTTCGCTGTCTTTATCCAAATTGATGACTTTGGCATAACAGCCGCCTTCGTAATTGAAAACGCCTTCATCATCCCAGCCGTGTTCGTCGTCGCCGATTAAGAGACGTTTAGGATCGGTTGAGAGCGTTGTTTTGCCGGTACCGGAAAGACCGAAGAAGATGGCAGTGTTTTTGCCTTCTAAGTCGGTATTGGCTGAGCAGTGCATCGAAGCGATATGACGAAGAGGGTTGAGATAGTTCATGACCGAGAACATGCCTTTCTTCATTTCTCCGCCGTACCAGGTATTCAAAATGACCTGCATCTTTTCTTTGAGGTTAAAGACGATGGCAGTTTCGCTGTGCAGTCCGAGTTCTTTGAAGTTTTCAACTTTGGCTTTGCTGGCGGTTAAAACGATAAAATCGGGTTCTCCGAAGTCTTTGAGTTCTTCAGGGGTCGGACGAATAAACATATTCGTCACAAAGTGTGCCTGCCAAGCCACTTCCATAACGAAACGAACTTTCAGGCGCGTATTCTTATTGGCGCCGCAGAAAGCGTCAACGACGTAAAGACGGTCTTTATGAGAGAGTTCGTCAATGGCTTTGTCTTTTAGGATCTTCCAAGAGGCTTCTGAGAGCGGCTTGTTGTCGTTCTTATATTCCTCGCTGGTCCACCAGACGGTGTCTTTGCTGACATCGTCAACAACGAAAAACTTATCTTTGGGAGAGCGGCCGGTGTAGATGCCGGTCATGACGTTTATTGCACCGAGTTCGGTGACAACACCTTTTTCGTAGCCGACCAGTCCTTCTGCGGTTTCATCTTTGTGGAGTTGTTCATAGGAAGGGTTATGAACAACCTCTTTGACGTCAGTTATGCCGTACTTTGCTAAATCTAATGTCATGGTTGTAATTCCGCATGGAAAACGGCGCCGAAAGCATGCGTACATTCATCAGCGACGAATCCCACGAATAAAAGTTAGCGTTTTCAATTAAGTGAAAACGAATGGTGTAAATCTCCTCAATTCTACCGCCCAATCGCGAAATTTGTAAGAAAGTATTAATACGGTATTAATGCGAATTATAGGACCGTGAAGAAAAAGAATTTTTGCTTAGTTCCTTTAGCCGGAATTTGATTCTTTATTTTTTACTCTCTAATAAAATAACCCGACATTATTTAGGTTAGGAAAGACAGATGGACAAGAAGTACGCAACGCAAGAGGCCATTACGCATTCCATGATGGGAAGTCTCGGTTTAAAGCTCATAGAAGAAAAGGAGGGTTTTATTCGCGCTAGTATGCCTGTCAATGACAATACTTCTCAGCCCTTCGGAGTTCTGTGCGGAGGCGCTTCATTGGCGTTTGCGGAGATTATTGCCGGATATGGCTCTTATTTGTGCTGTCCGGAAGGATTCATTCCAGTCGGAAGCTCGGTTTCTGGAAACCATGTTAGTTCAGTGCGCAAGGCGCCGGATGTTTTGGTTTACGCGGAAGCCACGGCTTTACATCTCGGCCGCACGACGCATCTATGGAATGTTGATATAAAAACCGAAAACGGAAGGCTCGTCTCCACTGTCCGGGTGACGAATTTCATCGTTAAAGACAAGTCGGAAAGCTGGAAATAGGAAAAGAAAAAAAGGAGGAAGACCTAGGCCTTCCTTCCCAAAGGAGATTCTAAAGACCCCAAAGTGTCGGCAGGAATGTGCTTAGGCTCGGGAATAACACGATGACGGCTAAGGCAACCAGCGTTGCAATTAAGAGCGGAATGACCGGCGGCGTCATTTCTTCCATCGTCAAATCGGCGATTTGAGCGCCGACATAGAGGTTTACAGCCACGGGCGGTGTGACCTGTCCGACCGCTAAGTTCACAGTCATCATGACGCCGAACCAAACCGGATCCCAGCCGAAGTGATGAACAATCGGAAGCAGGAAGGGAAGCAGAACGTAGTAAATCGAGATTGCGTCCATAATCATTCCGGCTGCCAGCAAAATCACGTTGATAAGGAAGAGGAGCGCCCAAGGGTTATCAGACAGCGCAAGGAGCACCGCGGCGCCTCTTTCTACTAACCCGACGGTACTCGCAACCCAGGCAAATAATCCGGCGCAGGTCACCACAAACATAATGACGGCGGTTGCCTTAACGGATTCAAAAAGGACGTGAAGTAGTTTGTCCCAGGAGTTGAACGCCTTATAAATAAAGGTCCCGACAAACAAACCGTAAAAGATCGCGACAGCTGCAGCTTCGGTCGGCGTGAAGATTCCTCCGTAAATGCCGCCCAAGATGACGACCGGCGTCATGACGCCCCAGACCGCATCTTTAAATACGAGCCAAGTCGATTCCTGACGGGGCAGTCCGCGATAGCCTCTTTTCTTTGAGATGAGGTATACGGTTAACATTAAGAAACCGGCAACCAGCAGTCCCGGGACAATACCGGCGGCGAACAATGCCGGAACGGAAGCATCCGCAATGCCGCCGTAAACAATGAAAGCGATACTCGGCGGAATCACGATGGCTAGGCCCGAAGTCACGGAAACGTTGGCTGCGGCAAAGGCTTTGTCGTAGCCATTCTTAACCATAGCCGGAATGAGGATTAAGCCGAGCGCAGCGACAGTCGCGGGGCCCGATCCGCTCACGGCGCCCCAGAAGGTGGCGACTGCTACGGTTGCAATGGCTAGACCGCCGGTCATGTCGCCGACGAGGTTTTCGACAAGACGCACAATACGCGCGGCGATGCCGGCGCTTTCCATAATGAAGCCGGCCAAAATAAAGAAGGGAATAGCTAACAAAGGAACTTTAGCGACGCCGGCAAAGAAGTTGTAGGGCAGCATGTCGATGCCCATGTCAAAGAGCCAGCTGACGATGGCGGCAGAAAGTCCAAGACTGATGGCAATCGGAACTCTGCACACCAGCATGAAAATAAAAAGAATCAGCAGAACCAGTCCGGGATCGGACATCAGCGAATTAAGCATGATCTCCTCCTAGAAGTTCTGTTTCTGAATATCTTCAACAGTGCGCTGAAGAATTCGGACAATAATGAGCGCCGAGAAAAGCGGCGTGGCTATGGTGTAGAGCCAAACCGGAATATCCAGAGACTCAGAGGAAACGTTTAGTTCAATTTCGTCAATAACCTCAATCGCACCTAAGTAAGCCAGCATGACGAAGAAAGCCAGTGAGCAAATTACGCCGAAGAAGTAAAGCGTTTTGCGCAGCCATCCGTGGGTAATACTGTAAAGCAGATTCATCGTGAAGTTGCTGCTTTCTCGGAACGCAATCGAAGTGCCGAGCAGTACGATCCACACAAAGAAATTTACTGTCAGTTCCTCGGAAGCAGAAAATGACAGGTTTGTGCAGTAACGGATGATGATGTTGATGAAGGCAATGCAGGCCATGACTGCTAAGAGAAATGACCCAAGGAGCTCTTCAAATCGGGTGTTGAGGAAATGAAGCATAGTTGTTCTTCTTATATTTATTTGTGGTAAAGCCGGTGCGGCCGGAGCCGCACACGGCGTGTCGCTGAGTAATTCAAAAATTACTTGGCAGCCTGCATGTCTTCTTCGGCAGCTTTGACGACATTCGGGCCGATCTTCTGAGTCCAGTCAGCACGGACGCCGGCTGTGGCTTCATAGAAGCGTTTGATCATTTCAGGTGTGTACTCCGTCACGGTCATGCCGTTTTTCTTAAGTTCTTCCTTCGGATTGGTGATAGCAGGGAGCTTATTGATGCTCTTGAGGTATTCATAAGCCTGACCGTTGTCGTTGCTCAGACGGGAAAGGGCTTTGCCGTATTTTTCAGCTTCGGTAGCGCAGCTGAGAATAAGCTTCTGATCTTCCGGAGAGAATTCCTTCCAGACTTTCATGTTGGCAGTGAAGAACAACGGGTCGATCATGTAATGCCAATCGGTGGAGTACTTGTGCCACTGCCAAACTTTAGTCGGGACGTTAATGCCGTTAGTCGGGTTTTCCTGACCATCGACGATGCCCTGCTGAAAGCCGGTCACAGCTTCAGACCAGTTGATAGCCTGAGGGTTGGCGCCAAGGGACGAGAAGATGTCAATGAAGATCGGGGTACCGCATACGCGCAGCTTCATACCCTTCATATCTTCCGGTTTTTCGATCGGGCCTTTGCTCGTAGTTAATTCACGGAAGCCGTTTTCAGACCAGCCGAGGAACTTAACGCCGGTTTTTTCGATGGCTTTTTCCAGCATCTTTCCGGATTTTCCGGCTTCAATAGCGTCGATAGCTTTATAGCGATCCGGATTGTTGGCGACAAAGAAGGGAAGGGCGGTGAGGTTTAATTCTTTGATTTGAGGAGACCAGTTGATGGTGGAAGCTAAAGCAAAGTCAATTGCTCCGCGGCGAACGAGCAAAAGTTCGGAAGTTTGCTTGCCTGCCATCAGCTGAGCACCGAAATACGGTTTGATGTTGATTCGGCCGTTGGATTTCTGTCTGACGCAGTCGGCAAAGAAGGTTGCGGTTTGGCCCCAGCCGGAGGAGGCGCCGGGTACAACGCTGAGCTTGTACTCGGATTTATATGCGGCGGAGGCGGTAGAAAGGCACAGGCCCATGGCAGCGAGTGCGAGGGCAGCTTTGCTTAAGAGTTTAAAGGTCACAATAGTTACTCCTAGAGATTAGAGAATAAAAAGTGTTAGTTAGGTCGAATGAAACCGAAAGCTCATTTGCTCTCGATTTACTGCCGAAGCACACCATTTGTTTAGTGTTCTTTTTTCAATGGAGTCCGGTACGACCCTTGAGGATTTGGTTAGTCTCATACAGGCTTTTGGCCCGTTCCAGACTATAAAAATATTGTATTCTTCGATTACAAAAAACTTCGTTTTTTCACTAAGGAAAACCCTGTATTAACGAGAGCGGATCATCGCAGTTATAGGTGTTTTGAAGTAGGATACCCGCCTATTCGTGTTTGTTCCGCTGGGAGATATAGATGCGCTATTACGATATTGAAGTGGCCGGTACCAAACGTGCCCTGAAACTCTGCCCTATTAATCAAGATCTTTGCATTGCAGCCTTTTTAATTCTCGGCGATACCGAGCTGACTGTTAATTGCGCAGCTGCTCTTTTGGAAAGAGCTCCTAAATATGATTTCCTTTTAACTGCCGAAGCCAAGAGCATTCCTCTGGTTCAGGAAATGGCCCGTCAGAACGGTGATGCACACTATATTGTTGCTAGAAAGGGCCGAAAACTCTACATGGACAACCCCATCTGCGTTGGTGTGAAATCCATTACTACGGAGAAAGACCAGAAACTTTATGTTGATCAGGAAGAGATGGAACAGATGCGCGGCAAACGCATTTTGATCGTTGACGATGTCATTTCTACCGGACGCAGCCTCCAGGCTTTGGAAGAAATTGCTGCCGCTGCGGGTGCCGATGTTGTCGGCAAGATGGCCGTTTTAGCCGAAGGCGATGCTGCTTCCAGAACAGATATTTCTTATCTCGAAAAACTTCCGCTCTTTAACGGCAAGGGCGAACCGCTTCCTTTTGATTAATTTCAGAGAGCTAACTGAATGATTGGCATTATCGGAGCGATGAAGGTTGAGCTTGAGGCTTTGAAGGCAAGGCTTCAGGGCGTGACTGTAACCAGAATTTCGGGCGTTGATTTTTACAGCGGAAAGCTGCACGGTACGGATGTCGTCGCCGCAGTGAGCGGGGTCGGTAAGGTGTTTTCCGCCGTTTGTGCGCAGACGATGGTTTTGAAGTTCGGTGTGAAAGCCATTATTAATACAGGTGTGGCGGGAGGACTTTCTCCTAACCTTAAGCTCGGTGAAGTTGCCATTGCATCTCAAGTCTGCCAGCACGATATGGACACGTCTGGCGTCGGCGATCCCAAAGGTTTAATTTCCGGAATTAATAAGGTCTTCATTGATGCCGATCCTCTCTGGGTCGCAAAAGCTGAGAAAGCGGCACAGAAATTAGGCATTCATACTGAAACCGGCGTGATTGCTTCCGGCGACCAATTTGTCTGCGATACGGACCGTAAAGCTTGGATTCGTGATTTCTTTAGAGCCGAAGCTGTAGAAATGGAAGGCGCGGCCATCGGTCAGGTGTGCTTTGTCAATGAAATCCCGTTTGTTGTGATTCGATCTATTTCCGATGATGCTTCCGGCCACGCACCTGTTTCTTACGAATCCTTCTTTAAAGAGGCGGCTCAGCGAGCCGTCGCACTGACGGAAGAGATGCTCAAAGAAGCCTGAGAGCATTCCAAAGCAGATGGACTTTTCCTGGAGTTAGTTGAAGGAGCGAACTTCGCGAAAAGTCCTTTTTGCATTTTGGATGAATTTTTTAGATTTTTGCTGCTGAACGGCTTTCAAGCTTTTAGAAACTTTTTCTTCAAAACAGAAGAATCTAATTGAGACAAAACGAGTCCGAAGAGCACAAGGAACGCTCCGCTGGCGGACCAAACAGTGCGTTTTTCGCCAAGGATAAAGTAGGAACAGATAAGGCAGATCACCGGAATAAGATAAGTATAGGCGGCGGTTTCCAAGAGTTTTGAGATTATTCAAAGGAGGGGGTGGCAGGGGAAGAAGGATTCGAACCCTCGAATGCCGGAATCAGAATCCGGTGCCTTAACCAGCTTGGCGATTCCCCTGCAACATAAAGTTCAGCGAGATGGCAGGGGAAGAAGGATTCGAACCCTCGAATGCCGGAATCAGAATCCGGTGCCTTAACCAGCTTGGCGATTCCCCTGTGCTGAGAAGACTGAATTATACACAAAACAAAAACTTTTGCAGGGCTCAACGCAGAAACAAGTCAAGGCACTCTCGAGTGCCTTGTTTGTAAAAGAAAAAATATTTTTTGAAACGTCGCTAGAAGATCATATCTGCCAGCTGAGAGATCAAAAAAGCACAAAGAGTGATGGTTGCACCAAGCTTAAATAACTTGACCTGTTGTCTTCTAAGGTCCCGTGCAGCGACGCGGGCTTTAGCACTGTCTCTATACATCGCGGACTCCTTTATGAGGTATTTCGTCAAATGAATTATATCTGAACTAGGGAAAGTTTCTAGGTATTTATACCTAAGTAAAATCAAAATGAGCGTAAAAATTTGTGAGCTAACTATTAGCGTTAGGCAAATTCTTCTACAAATGAGGCAGGGCAGGAGGACATCAAGAAACTTTCGTGTAACACATATAAGAGATGAAGTTTGCCCGATACTGCAATTCGTCTTTTGAGTAAAACCTCTTCAAAATTTTTCGATTCTATTCGTGGTGTGAAGAACCTTTTCAACTAACTTCTAAAGATAAGGAAAAAATGATCGTAAATACTGCTAAATTCTTTCCTAATTGATAATGATAATCAATAGCTATAAATTTCATCAAACTTTACATGTTTTAAGTTGTATCTCGTTCATTTACAGTTATAATCCGACGATCAAACAGGGAAGCACTGCTTCTCCACTCTATAAACAAGCCCCCTTCGGGCATATCCGGAAAGGAAATATTTAAATGGCAGAAGAAACCAAAGTAGAAGAAAAGGTAGAGGAAAAAACAGAAGCCACAGCAGCTCCGGCTGAAGAAACAAAAGCCGAAGAAGTTAAGCCGAATCCTCTTCAGCGCACCATTGAGCTGACGATTTCTCGTAAAGAACTCGATGCTCGTGTTGCTAAAGCTCTTCGCGAAAAAGCAAAGAAAGCTAAATTCCACGGTTTCCGTCCCGGCCATGCTCCTGCCGCTATGGTCAGAGCCGCTTATGGTCAGGAAATTCAGTTTGATGCAATCAACGCACTCGTTTCTGCCGCTTTCGTTGAAAAAGTTCAGGAAGGCAAATACCACGTCTCCGGCTACCCGGATATCGCTCCGACCGAAGGCGCTCCTGAAAATGAAGACACAATGTCCTTCACAGCTACTTTCGAAGTCTTCCCTGACGTCGAAGTTCCTGACATGAAAGACGCTTCCGTTACAGAATACGAATGCGAACTGACAGACGCTGACGTTGAAAAGACACTCGACGTTATGCGCAAACAGCGCGCCACTTTCGAAAAGGCTGACAAGGCTGCTGCTGACGGCGACCGCGTTATCGTTGACTTCAAGGGCACTCTTGACGGCGTTGCTTTCGAAGGCGGTACAGCTAAAGACTACGCTTTCGCTCTCGGCCAGGGCAGAATGCTCCCCGAATTCGAAAACGCGATTCGCGGTATGAAAGCCGGCGAAACCAAGACTTTCAACCTGACTTTCCCTGAAAACTATCCTGCCAAGAACCTTGCCGGCAAGGAAGTTCAGTTCGAAGTTACGCTGAAAGAAGTTGACGAAGAAATTCTTCCCGCCCTTGACGACAAGTTCGCAAAAGACCTCGGCGTTAACGATGGTATCGACAAACTCAAGGCTGACGTTAAAGAAAACCTCCAGCGCGAAGTGACAGCTCGTCTTGAAGCACGTACTAAGCAGAGCGCCATGAATGCTCTTCTGTCCGTTGCCAAGTTCCCGGTTCCGCACGCTGCTGTTGAAGAACAGAGAGAGGCTCTGGTCCACGACGCCATCGAAAACATGAAGGCTCAGGGAATTAACCTCCCCAACGACAGCATTCCTGCCAACGCCATGCTTGACCAAGCTGAGCAGAGAGTTCGTCTTGGACTGCAAATCAGCGCTATTGTTGAGAAAGAAAAGATTACTTCTACTGATGAACAGATCAAAGCTTTGGCCGACAACATCGCCAAGAGCTATGAAGATCCGAAAGAAGTCGTTGATTGGTACCTCAACAACCCTCAGCACAAAGCTGAGCTTGCCGCGGTTGTTGTGGAAAACAATGTCGTCGCTTGGATCCTGAAGAACGCTCAGGTCAAGAAAGAACCGATCTCTTTTGAAAACCTGATGGGTCGCGGTCAGCAGGCTTAATCAATTTCAGGCGTCAGAGGCAATAAAATGCCTCTGAAAAATACAAACAAGTCGGCAAGGTACTCATTAGTCCTTGCCGTTTGTCATTGAAAACTACTACAAACCACGGAGACGCGTATGCCCGACTTTTCAAACTTTAATTCTGCACTTATACCGATGGTTATCGAGCAGAGCGGACGCGGAGAGAGATCTTTTGACATTTACTCCCGCCTGTTACGCGATCGCGTAGTCTTCCTGGTAGGACCGGTGACTGATCAGAGCGCCAATTTGGTCGTTGCTCAGCTGCTGTTCCTGGAAAGCGAAAATCCGGATAAGGATATTTCGCTCTATATCGATTCCCCCGGAGGAAGCGTCTACGCCGGTCTTTCCATTTACGATACGATGCAGTTCATCAAGCCAGATGTTTCCACCATTTGCTTAGGCATGGCTGCTTCCATGGGTGCGTTCCTGCTTGCTGCAGGTGCGAAGGGCAAACGCTTTGCACTGCCGAACTCCCGCATCATGATTCATCAGCCTTCCGGCGGTACAAACGGAACCGCTGCAGACATTGAAATTCAGGCGAAAGAAATCTTGGAGTTGCGCAGCCGTTTGAACACAATCCTGTCCGAACATACCGGCCAGTCTATTGAAAAGATTGCGGTCGACACCGAACGCGATAATTTCATGAGCAGCGCACAGGCAGTGGAATACGGAATTATCGACGGCGTATTTAGAAAACGTTCCGAGCAAATCATTAGAAAGAAATAATTGATTTTGCGGATTAAAGATTTAAGGAAGTTATGAGCGATAACAAAGAGGGACCCGTCTGTTCTTTTTGCGGAGCCAAAAAGGGACAGTACTCTGAAATTTATAAGTCAAACATCGGAGATCAGTACATTTGTAAAGAATGTACTGAAGAGCTTGCTCGTTACTCCGGTGTGATTGAAGAAGCTTTGAAGCGCTACCAATATCTCGAAGCTCACAATAAGAACGCAGGTTCCGAAGCCCCTGCTAAAGAAGCCGAAGCAGAAGAGGCAGAAAAGCAGGATCCGATTTTGTACGGAGAACTGCCAACGCCGAAAGAAATTTATGCCAATCTTGACCAATATGTGATCGGTCAGGAACAGGCGAAGAAGGTTCTTTCTGTTGCGGTTTATAACCATTACAAACGTCTTAGAAGCAAATTCATCGGAGATGATTCCGACGAAAAAGTTGAGATTCAGAAGAGCAACATTCTTCTTATCGGTCCGACAGGTTCCGGCAAGACGCTTTTAGCTCAAAGTTTGGCCAAAATGCTGAATGTTCCTTTTGCAATTGCAGATGCAACGACTCTGACAGAAGCCGGCTACGTCGGTGAAGACGTCGAAAACGTGATCCTGAAGCTTCTGCAAAGCTGCAATATGGACCTCAAACGCGCTCAGATGGGCATTATCTATCTTGATGAAATCGATAAGATTGCCCGCAAGAGTGAGAACCCGTCTATTACCCGCGACGTATCCGGCGAAGGCGTTCAGCAGGCTTTGTTAAAGCTCGTTGAAGGTACCGTTGCCAATGTTCCGGCTGCCGGCGGAAGAAAGCATCCTCAGGGAAACAATATTCCGGTCGATACTTCGAACATCCTCTTCATTTGCGGCGGCGCATTTGAAGGTTTGGATAAGATCATTCGCAGAAGAACCGAGCGCAGCGGCATCGGCTTTGAAGCCGATGTTAAGGGGGCCGACGATAGAAGCGAAGGCGAAGTGCTCCGCGATATTGAAGCTAAGGATCTAGTTCGCTACGGCTTGATTCCTGAGTTGGTCGGACGTCTCCCGGTGATTGCAACGTTGGATGACCTAGACGAAGAAGCGCTGATTCGCATTCTGACCGAACCGAAGAATGCGGTCCTGAAGCAGTACGCACGATTGTTCGAATTGGAAGGCGTTGTTCTCGAAGTCGAACCGGATGCGCTCAAAGAAGCAGCCAAAATGGCTCAGGAAAGAAAGGCCGGAGCCCGCGGCCTGCGGTCCATTATTGAGAATGCACTCCTTTCTGCTATGTTTGAGATTCCGAGCAGAAAAGACGTCGCCAGAGTGGTGGTGAAAGCCTCTACGATGAGAGACGGACAAGCCGAGTTCATCACTAAATAACGGTAAATAGGAGGTCGCTTCGGCACCTCCTTTTTTCTCCTTGGATGGTCTGTTTATCCACCATCCCTTGATTAAGGTCCCCAAAATAGCCACAAAATCTTGAAAGGCTTAAGGCGAGGGGCCTTTTACTTTTGATACAGTATAGAAACGATTTTTAAATATTTGGCGCCCTTGATTTTTTTTCAAGCGTCCCCAAGTAGTAACTTACGTAGTGTATTTTTTAGCAGTAAGGATTTAGATGATTCAGAAACGTACAACTAATTCAAATCCGATGATGTCGGTGTTGCCGCTGAGAGACATTGTTGTCTTCCCTCAGATGGTTGTGCCGCTCTTCGTCGGACGCGAGAAGTCGCTTAGTGCTCTTCGCAATGTCACGTCTTCTGAGAAGGCGAACAAAGAGCTTTTGCTCGTCGCACAGCGCGATGCAGGCATCGAAGATCCATCTTCCGATGATCTGTTTGATCTCGGTACGGTTGCGCGTATCGTCCAGTCTTTGAAGCTGCCTGACGGTACTTTCAAAGTCCTGGTAGAGGGTATTCGCCGTGTCCGAGTTACTCAGTACAAAGAAGACGAGCAAATTTTTGCTGAGGTGGAAGACATTCCTCAGGATAGAATTTCCCAGCGCACTTTTGAGCCGCTGCGCAGGACGATCCTGACAGCCTTTACCGAATACCAAAAGAACAATAAGAGAATTACGAACGATCAGCTGAATCGGATTTCTTCATTAACCGATCCGGAACAGCTCATCACATCCATTGCCCAGTTGCTGGTTCTTTCTCCTTCCCGTAAGCAGGATCTGCTTGCAACGGTTGGAACAAAGGAACGTCTTGAACTTCTTTTTGACATGCTCGAGGAAGAAGTTGACATTCAGCAGACGGAAAAGCGTATTCGCGGCCGTGTGAAGAAGGCAATGGAAAAGAACCAGCGCGACTATTACCTCAATGAACAGGTAAAAGCCATTCAGAAAGAATTGGGCGATACCGACGAAGAATTTGAGGAAATCGAGCGCAAGATTAAAGCTGCCAAGATGAGTCCCGAAGGCGAGGAAAAGGCCCTCGGCGAACTCAAGAAGCTCCGTATGCAGGGTCAGAACAGCGCGGAAGCCAATGTGATTCGAAATTACATTGACACGCTGATTTCTCTGCCGTGGAGCAAGAGAACTCGTGTCAACACGAATCTCATCAAGGCAGACGCCGTTTTGGAAGAAGACCATTACGGTCTTGAGAAGGTGAAGGAACGCATTCTTGAATACTTAGCGGTTCAAAGCCGAGTCAAGAATGTGAAATCTCCGATCCTCTGCTTAGTCGGACCTCCCGGAGTCGGTAAGACATCTTTGGGCCAGTCTATCGCCCGCGCAACCGGACGTAAGTTTGTGCGTTTGGCTTTAGGCGGCGTAAGAGATGAAAGCGAAATCCGAGGTCACAGAAGAACCTATATCGGTTCCATGCCGGGTCGAATTCTCCAGAGTCTTACTAAGGCGGAAACCAATAATCCGCTTTTCTTGCTCGACGAAGTCGATAAGATGGGTATGGACTACAGAGGCGACCCAGCGGCTGCGCTCTTGGAAGTGCTGGATCCTGAACAGAACAACACTTTCCAGGATCACTATGTAGAAGTGGATTTCGATCTGTCACATGTGATGTTCATTGCGACTAGCAACTCCATGAACATTCCGGCTCCGCTGCTTGACCGTATGGAAGTGATACATCTTTCCGGTTACACGGAGGATGAAAAGCTCCACATAGCTCAGAGACATCTGATCCCGAAACAGATGAAACTGAACGGTGTGAAGGCGGGCGAACTCGAGATCGAAGACTCTGCGATTGTTGACATCGTTCGCTACTACACCCGTGAAGCAGGTGTCCGCAGCCTAGAGCGCGAGATCAATAAGATCTGCCGTAAAACGGTCCGTGACATCCTTTTGAAGAAGACCAAAGGAAAGGTGGTCGCCAACTCCGACAATCTTGACTACTTCCTCGGTGTCCGTCGCTACAACTTCGGTGTCATGCACAAGGGCGATCAAGTCGGCCAAGTCACAGGTCTTGCTTGGACGGAAGTCGGCGGCGATCTGCTTACGATCGAAGTCGCAACAATGCCGGGTAAAGGCCAAATAACACGTACCGGTTCTTTGGGCGATGTGATGAAAGAATCTGTAGAAGCTGCACGTACAGTGGTTCGTTCGAGGGCTTCTCGTTTGGGCATTACCTACAAGCAAATCTCTGAGACGGATATTCATGTCCATTTCCCGGAAGGAGCTGTGCCTAAAGACGGTCCGAGTGCGGGTTCCGCTATCACGCTGGGCTTGGTTTCCGCTCTGACGGGTATTCCTGTCAAGGCTGAAGTGGCTATGACCGGTGAGATTACGCTGAGAGGCGAAGTTCTTCCGATCGGCGGTTTGAAAGAGAAGCTTTTGGCGGCGCTTCGAGGCGGTATCAAAGAAGTGCTGATACCGGAAGAAAACGTGAAGGATTTGGAGGAAGTACCTGAAAACGTCAAGGAAGGATTGGTGATTCGTCCTGTCCGCACCATTGACGAAGTGTTCCAGTACGGTTTATCCAAGCAGCCTGAAGCGTTACCTCAGACAATTGAGCAGCCTATCACTGCGAAACAGCAGATTGAAGTGGGAACTTCAGCTACTGGATCGACTGCACGCAACTAAGATCAACTGGTTTAAGAGGAGGGGGCTTCGGCCCTCTTATTTCTTACCCAGACTCAAACCGATTGAATTTATGTAACAAATTTCGACCGACTCAAGCTCTGTTCAGGTAGTCAATTTCAAAATCATTTGTTGGTTTTGGAACTTAAAAGGATGGGTTTGAAACTTGTAAAAATATGGGGGCAAATTCAATAAAACAGACTCATAGTTAATCAACAACCTCAGGCCAGATAAGAAAATTTGTCTCACAAATGAGAAGAATTGTCTAGAAAACCTTTAATTTGCCCACAAATACTGCTATGATTAACGAATCAGAGTTTATTTACCCCTTTATCTCTCTCGGAGGGAATGATGAATAAAGCAGATCTCATAGAAGCCGTCGCAATTAAATGCGACATTTCCAAACTTGCAGCACAGCGCGCTGTTGATGCGATGATCGACACAATTACAAATGCATTGCAGAACGGCAAAGAAGTCCAATTACTCGGCTTTGGTACTTTTTCTGTTGTCGAGCGTGCAGCTCGCAAAGGCCGCAATCTTCGGACAAATAAATCAATTGATATTCCGGCCCGTAAAGTTCCGAAGTTTGTTGCTGGCAAAAATTTAAAAGATGTAGTAGAATAAAATCTTTCGTGATTGAGACAGCGAGATCTTAATAACGAAGGATGCTTAGCTCAGTTGGTAGAGCGGCGCCCTTACAAGGCGTAGGTCGGGAGTTCGAGACTCTCAGCATCCACCAAGGAGTGGTAGTTCAGTTGGTTAGAATACCGGCCTGTCACGCCGGGGGTCGCGGGTTCGAGTCCCGTCCACTCCGCCAAAAATTGACTTATCTATAGAAGGCTTACAAAGAAAAACATTTTTCACAATCTGTCTTATTTGTCATTTTTGTTGACTTTTATTCAAGAAGATAGTTAAAAAATTGTACGTACAAAACTGATATAAGTTTAGCTTGCTTCATTTTTCCGCGCTTTTTCGTCTTAAAGACACCCCTATAATTCGCCGTTCTTGAATGCTTCTTTCGGCTCACCTTTTGTCTGTGGTGAGAACTAAAGAATGTAAGAAATAACGAAAAAGGATCTCATGAAGCACCCAAGAAAGATAATAAAAGCGCAAACCGCAAACGCCGTACTTCTTTCATTATTCACGGCTTTTTCTCCGTCCCAAGTTTTTGGTTCAAGCTTTGCATCAACCGATGCAAACGAATATTTATTTAAGGAGTATGTTCCTAATCATAAGCGGATTCATTCTGCCCCGATAGAGCATGTATTGAGAAAAGAACTTGAGGATTTTGTTGGCAAAGGAGACTACGTGTTCTTTTCCCAAGAAACTGAAATAACTTGGAATGTTTGGACCGAAGGCAACATCCTCGGCAATTCTGTCGCAACTCACGGTAAAAATTTAATTTTCAAAGCGGACAAGGGCAGTTTTGTTCTCACACCTGAGTCTGTTTCAGTAAAAGGTTTTGGTTCAGCAGTCCAGGTTGGATATCAAGACAGCGTCCATATTTCGGCGGGAGAGAAGATTATCCTCAATAAACCGCAGCCCGGGGTTCTAGATGGCCACAAAGATCCGTACTCAATTACGTTGGGAGAGGGGGCTTCCGCCTTTCTGGAGGCCAAAGAAATCATCCTCTACGGCTCAATCGGGTGGATGGGCGCTGGAAGCAAAGCTGAGCTGAAAGCTTCAGAAAGTGTTCAGATTTTGACTGAAAAGGAGAAACACTCAGGTCTTTTTCCTTTATGGATCTTTGATGGCGCTCTGATCATTGATGCTCCAACCGTAATGATCAATCGCGATATTCTTGTTTCTAACTTGGACGAAGGTTACGAAACTTACGTTCATATCGGTCTTGATGAGAGGAAAGAATTAAAAACAAGAGACGTTCTATTCGGCGGAGAAATAACAGTCCGCGCTCAAAGTACACTCAAAGCAAAGTCATCCGATTCAATGATTTTTGATAAGGCTTTGCTGATAGACGGAAGCGGAAAAGTTGAAATTGAAAGCCGGAATATCGCCTTAAAAAAATTGAATTTTCAACAGACTGGCGGGTCTGCGTCTTTTACTGTTCTCCCCGAAGGAAGCCTAAAATTTGCTGATGCAGTCTCGGTTATTAATGGTGCGAGGCTGGATATTACTTTAGGCGAGAGAAGTGTCTTAAACGGTGCTGTCTTTACGGATTTTCAAGAGGGAAAGGGAGGTTCATATATTTCTTTGGGCGCCGGCAGCATTTGGCAAAACGCGATGCATTCCAACGTCACAGAGCTGACCGTATCGGAAGGTGCGGTTATAGAAGTTGGAAGCGACAAAGGCCTTCGTCCTCTGGAAATTCAGAGCCTCAAGGGAACGGGGGCGGCGTTCTATCTTCCGGGAGGAAGGGCTGGAAGTATCCGTCAGAGTGGAGACGCAGAGGGCGTTCACTCTGTTTATCTAGGAACCAGCGGTGCGAGCCTTACGGAGACGAAGTTAGTCCATCATGTTTTTAGTTTTGATGACGCTCTGCCCAGTGCTAACAGGTCCGAATTTGTTTTGGGCAATGGCGGCTTGGTAGAAGCCGGACCCTTTCAATATAAGCTGGATATCCAGCCGGTTGAGTATGAAGATCAAAGAGTTTGGTTAATTACTTCCGAAAAAGAAGAAAAACCCATTTTTCCTGTCTTTCCTCCGAATGATTCGACTGTACCTCCGCTCGATCCGGGTGAAACTCCTTCGATTCCGGCGCCCGCTCCCGAAGTACCTGAAGTCGGCTTGTCTCGTTCGGGTAAAACCGTGCTTTCTGTTGTTGGTTCGGGTGCCGCTGTCGTTCAATACCTCAGTTCGCTGGCGGACCTTCAGGAAAGAACGGGTGAGTTAAGAAGAGGCGCATCTGACGGAGCTTATGTTTTAGGCAGATACGAGAAGGGACGTTTTGCTTCCTATTCATCCGTTGGCAGCAGACTGAGATATTCGACCGTTTCTTTTGGTACCGATAAAAAAATCGATCAGAATTGGATTATCGGCGCCCAACTTGGCATGACTGACGGGAACATTAGGGTCGAGGGAGACGCGGGGAAGACAGACATTCATTCTTTTGGCGGTAAGGCCTATCTGACGTGGTTTAAGGAGGATGCCTACGTTGATACAGTGCTGACCTTTAATCGCCACAAGCAGAAAATGCGAGCCAACTTAATGGAAGGAACCACTGCGCACGCTGCCTATCATAACTTTGGATTTGGCATCTCTTCTGAAGGCGGAATTCGATTCAATTTTTTGGAGAATGCAAATGGTTCGGTGTGGTTTATCGAGCCTCAGGCGCAACTCTCCTACTATAGATTGCTTGGAGAAGACTTTTCTTTTTCGCATGGTATGAAAGTTAAGGTTAATTCCTCCGACAGTCTGAATATGAGGGTCGGGTTGGCGGCAGGTCGTGCCTTTAACAGCCCTGACGGTCAGAGGACAGGCAGCTTATTTGTCAAAGCCGGAGTCAACCATGATTTCCTAGGCAAAACTAAGATTCGTATGAACGAATTTGATTTTAAAACCCGCTCGTTAGGCACTCGGTTTTATTTCGGGGTTGGAGGAGAGTATGCTTTCGGGAACCAATGGAAAGCGTTTGCTCAGATCGGCGGAGAACATGGCAATCGCCTGAATGTGGATTTTTCCTGTAAGGCAGGCATCAAGTACACTTTCTAAAAAGAAAACCCGAGCCACAAGTTCGGCTCGGGTGGTCAGAAAAATACTTTTTAATTCACCGGCGGCAGATCAACGGATAGGCGATCAAATTCTTTAAGCCATTCTTTTTTCCAAATGGCTTTTTGTTCGTCTGTTACCCACGCTGCTTCAATGCTGTTTTCAAGCATTTTGCGCAGCTGCGGTAACGTGAAATCCAGCCAATTATGCATCAGAAGCCATGACTCTGAAATAGAAATATGATGCATCGTCGGGTCATCACTATTGGGAAACACTTTGAGTCCCAGTTCAACCATTTTGCGAACCGGATGCTTGATCGCCCACTCTTCATCCGACAATGTTCTTAAGTAGTAAGAATTTGTCGGGACGACGGCAAAGTGCATGTCGGAAGCTTTTGCTTCCTTGATGAGCTCCGGATTGTCGATAATCGTGTAGCCGTGGTCAATTCGATCGGCTCCAAGAAGTTTCATGGCGGTCTCAACGTTTCTCCAATGCTCACCGAATTCTCCGGCATGAATGGTGATTTTGAAACCTGCCTCTTTGGCCATCTTGAAAGCTTTCCAGAAGTTTTCCGGTTCGTGATTGGTTTCTCGATAATCGATTCCGAGTCCGATCGTGTAATCATCAGGATGTTTAGTCATTTCTTCAACGAGTTCAACGGCCGCTTCCGGAGTGTCCTCGCGGTCGATGGAAGGAATAGAACGAGCCGTGACACCATAACGCTGCATGCCTTGTCTGATACCTTCGTTAATAGCTTGGCGGGCTTCATCATAGGTCATGAAATGTTTTAAGCCCGTCCAGTTCCAGTAGAACTCAATATATTTAACACCCTGACTCGCTACTCTTTGGATATGTTTCAGCGTAATTCGAGTTAAAAAAGAGGGCTTGGAAAGGACTTTGCTCTCCAAGCACCTGAAAATTCTTAAAACACCGACCGGCTTATCACCTCTCGTATAGAAATTGTTGATCTCTTCTTGGCTGACATCCGCCCCGGATTCAGCGACAAGCTCTTCAAAAGTTTCCTTACTGGTAGTACCTAATAAATGGCAATGCAATTCGAGCTTGGGGAAAGTTTTGAAAAAGTTAAGCCATTCTTCGGGAAGCTGCTTTGAGAAAGGAGAATCCGGAACAAAGCCGGGATTATCAGAACGCATATGGCCCCTCTTTTTTGGATTTGAGTCTCGTTAAATATACAACTGAATGCTTCCAAAGCTTATGGATAAGTATCAGTTCGTTACAAAGAATGAATTAATAAGGCAAAACCCTAGTTCTAAAAATCAAAAGTCTCTCATAAAGAAAGGGATCGTTAAAATTTGATCATATTTTAAAAACGAAATCACCGCATCCCACGGAGAGTTCAAATGGTCGACAGCATCCTTGCCGTTATCGTTCTCATCCTTGCAGGCTGGGCAATCGCAAAAAACTACGACGCTAAAGTTGTTTTGTTTATTGCAGCCCTTGTTCTTCTTTACTCGGGACTTCTTTTAGGACACAACGTTCTAGGAGCAAAAGCAAGTACCGGCTTATCTTGGGTGGACCCCTTCAAGGTTATTAAAGATCAGTTCGTGCGTCAGTACGGTAATGCGGGCTTAATCATCTTGACGCTCTTCGGGTTCGCGGCCTATATGTCGCATATAGGGGCAAACGATATGGTCATCAAGGTGCTGACCAAGCCTCTTTCCTATGTTCGCAAACCGATTATCCTGATCCCCATGGTTTTCTGGGTCGGAACCTGCCTTCAGATTATTATCCCTAGCGCCGCCTCTCTTGCGGTCATCTTAATGGCGACGCTGTTCCCGGTTCTTCGAGCTGCCGGAATGTCGATATTAACGGCCGCGGCACTGATTGCGACCACGGCAACCATTGTTCCGACCCCGCTGGGCGGTGACAATGTGGTCGCGGCCCGGGTTCTAGGCTTTGATAATGTCGTTGACTATGTCGCGTTTCATTTGGCCCCGATAACCATACCCGCTCTGTTTGTCATGGGTATTGTTCATTATTTTTGGCAGACTTATTTGGATAAGAAAGACGCAGGAATGTTAAAAGAGCTGGATAAAGAAGCTTTTATCGAAGCCGAACGCCCTGAGAAAAACACGCCGACTTGGTACTTTATTTTCCCGATCCTTCCCTTGGTTTTAGTGATTTTCTTCTGGGTGTTCTTTAGAAAAGCTAAAGTCGGTCTGGTTGAAATTACGTTGTTCTCACTGATATTGGCTTTTGCCTGCGAGTTGATCAGAAAACGCAATATCAAAGCCGGCATGAAAGATCTGGGTATCTTCTTCAAAGGAATGGGAGACGGCTTCTCGAAGGTAGTCGTCCTAATCGTTGCGGCTTCTTCCATGGTGTTCGGTCTTCGTGTCATGGGTTTGATCGATGCGATTTCGAATTCCATTTCCAATTTTGAAAATGCCAAAGTTGGCCTGATGCTGGCTTTCTCTGGTATTACGGGGTTGATCACATTTATCAGCGGCTCAGGCAATGCTGTGTTCTACAGTTTCATTGAGCTGATTCCTCAGATTGCGCAAAAAGCCGGTATTGATCCAATCATGGTTGCACTTCCGATGCAGTGCATGTCGAATTTGTTCCGCTCTATGTCTCCTGTCGCAGCGGTCATCATTATTGTTTCGGCTTCTGTGAAGGTAAATCCTCTAGTTCTCGTCAAGCGCACGTGGGTTCCTCTGATGAGCGGCGTTGTAGTGGTATTAGCGCTTTCATTCTTCAAGTACATGTGATAAAAAACGGTGCGTATAAGAAACTGTCTGCACTGACTTAAGTAAGGTTTGCAGAAATTGTCATTAGAAAAAGCATTTGGAGAAATTCGGCCTCTCGGATCGAATTCGAATTGCAAAGGAATCAACAGCAACTGTGGCGCTTGCAGCCAAAGCATTTGACTGTGAAGAAAAGAAGATTGCTAAGACTTTGTCGTTCATGCTTCCAAGCGGACCGATTCTAGTGTTAGCAGTCGGTGACGCGCGAATCGATAACGCGAAGTTCAAACATACTTTTGCAGCCAAAGCTAAAATGATCAAGCCGGAGGAATGTGAACAAATCATCGGACATGCGCCCGGAGGCGTATGTCCTTTCGGAATCAATGAAGATGTGAAGGTTTATTTGGACGAATCTCTTAAAAGTATGGATTCCGTACTTCCGGCATGCGGGACTTCCGATACCGGCATTGAACTGACGATTCCTGAATTGGAAAAATCTTCCTGCTGCACAGGCTGGGTCGATATAACTAAAACGCTTGATTAATTCAAAACTTCTCTCATCGGAGTTTGAAGCCACTGATCGTTCAGACCTTCTTTAACCCAGCGTCTCTCAGCTGTATCTCCCTGCAGCAGCGAGTTGCTCATGTCCATTGAGAATTCCTCAAAACATTCTTCAAGCGTCTTGCTGTGTGCGTCTGCAAGAAGTGCCCAGCTGCTGGTCGCATCTGAACCGATTTTAACGACATAATTGGTCTGAATCAGTCTGGAGAGCAGCGCATCGACAGCTTCCGGATAACTTCCAATCTTATCGGCAAGTTCGATGTTGGTCATTTGAGGATTGCCGGACTCCTTAGCTAACATAAGGATTCGAAGGAGGGCAACCGCTGAGAGCAGCTCGTCTCCGCTCTTATCGAAATCCTTATAGCGTTTGGCGCGCAGCATCGGCAGCGTCGCTGTAATAGCCGCACCGGCCAGAACAAACATCCAGTTTATGTACATCCATGTCAGCATAACCGGAATCGCGGCAAAGGCACCGTATATCGTCGTGTAGGAACCGCGCATGACATAGATGCCGAAGCCCCATCGGAAGACCGTAAAAACTAAGGCAATCAGAATCCCCCCGACGAGTGCGTCTCTCCAAAGAACCCGGCAGTTTGGAACGTATTTATATAGTGCAGCAAGGATAATAGATTGAAAAATTAATTGGCCGATCGGAATGAGCCACTGGGCGTAGACAGATAAGTGTCCCGACATCGCCATTCCGGTTAGGTAGGAAGAGGCTGCAAGACTGATGCCGATAGCAACGGGCCCAAGCGTGAGGAGAGCCCAGTACATCAGCACTCTCTGCCATAAACTTCTAAGTTTGAGAACTTCATAAGTCGAGTTTAAAGCTGAATCGATAGTTGCAATACAAAGCAGTGCGGATACCATCAAACCGATTAAACCGAAGGCAGTTAAACCGGCAGCTTGAGTGGCAAACTGCTTGATGTAGCCTAAGATCTGATCACTGTATTGTTCAGGCAGCAGGGTTGAAAAAATAAACTGCTCAAAGGCTTCGCGATAAGGAGCGAACAGCGGAAAGGCAGAAAAAGCCGCCATGATGACAGCTAAAGCAGGAACAATGGAAAGAAGAGTCGTTAGCGTCAGCGAGGATGCGACCTGTTTCAAAGAGGCTTTGTCGATACGTTCCATCACGAACATACCGAAATTCCACATTCTTTCTAAATTGGCATGTTTGGTGACAAACGCCGGGACTCTACGACTCATATTTTTCCTTTAGCACTCGACGACGCAGACGGCTAAGCCGCCGAGACTGGTTTCCTTATATTTATTTGCCATGTCCTTGCCGGTCTGCATCATGGTTTCGATTACCTGATCCAGACTGACATAATGGGAGCCGTCTCCCATCATGGCCAAACGGACGGAGTTGACCGCTTTGACAGCGGCAATACCGTTGCGTTCGATGCAAGGAATTTGTACCTGTCCTCTGACGGGATCACAGGTTAGGCCCAAATGGTGTTCCATACCGATTTCGGCGGCGTTTTCAATTTGTTCATTGGTCGCTCCGAGTGCTGCGGCTAATCCGGCCGCTGCCATAGAACAAGCCACGCCGACTTCGCCCTGACAGCCGACTTCTGCTCCGGAAATAGATGCGTTCTTTTTGTAGAGCGCACCGATGGCGCCGGCGACTAAAAGGAACGTGCGAATACCTTCTTTATTTGCCTGCGGGATGAACTGGCGATAATAGTTAATGACGGCGGGAATGACGCCGGCTGCTCCGTTCGTTGGAGCAGTAACAACTCGGCCGCCCGCTGCATTTTCTTCACTCACGGCAAAAGCGTAAGCATTGATCCAGTCAATCACTTGAAGGGGATCGTCAGCGACTTTCAACGGGCTGTTGAGGAGCTTTTCGTAAAGTTCGTTGGCACGGCGTTTTACCTTCAGAGGGCCGGGCAAACATCCTTTAGCGTTCAACCCGCGGTCGATACACATGCTCATTACAGACCAAATATGATCTAAGGTATCGTCGATCACTTCATGGCTGCGGATGACTTCTTCATTGGCCCGAATCACGGCTTCCATACTCAGTCCGTTTTTACGGCATTGTTTCATGAGTTCATTGGCCGTGGAGAAAGGATAGGGCAGTGCTTTTTTATCTTCTTCCGTCGCAGGGAGGGCGCGGGGCTCCTGTTTGAGCTTGGCTTCTTCTTCCGTTTCGATAAAGCCGCCTCCGACAGAATAATATTTTCGAGAAAAGAGCTCGCTGCCTTTGGCATCAAAGGCCGAAATGATCAGCGTGTTGGTATGGTAGGAATCCAGGACAGAAGGTTCAAAAGTGAGGTCTTTGCTGTAGGTGAAAGAAATCGGCTTGCAGCTGTCGAGAAGCAAACGATTTTTGTCTTTGATGTCTTTGATCCAGTCGGGAATTGAGTCAACGTCGATTACGGAAGGACTTTTACCCATTAAGCCAAGCAGAACTGCACTGTCAGTGGCGTGTCCGATACCTGTTGCAGCCAGCGACCCCATTAGTTTTACTTTGATTCCTTCAACTTCGGGGAAGAGATGCTGACTTCTCAGGAGGGAAATAAAGTTGCGCCCTGCACGCATCGGCCCCACGGTATGGGAAGATGAGGGACCGATACCGATACGGTACATGTCAAAAACAGAAATGTTCATATAGCCTTCGAGAGTATTTCTAAATATTGCACGATGGATAACCGAGCGGAATACAAAACTGCCTCAAATCGGTTATTCTTTTGGTGCATGCGTTCTAAAGTTTTTAGCTCTCGGAAGGAACTGATTTTTCATGGAAATCAAAGCGTTGTTAGTAGCTTCTGTCTTAGCTGGTCAGTTCGGTTTGTGTTATGCCTCTTCGGACGGAGATCTCATTGAAGGCATTATTCCGGAGCCGGACAGTATTTCAGTGACGTCCGTGGTTATAGAGCCCTTCCATCCTGACTTTGAAAAGCACTCCGCCGGTTTAACTGCCGGTAAGACTCCGGTTTGCCTGAAGATCACAAGAGTTCGAGAGGCCGACGGCTTGTCTTGGGTAACGCAGACAACCGTCAACCCCCTTTTCACAGAAGAGGCTTGCCGGAGAGCGTCAACAGAGACGCCTAGCGGCCGAGAGCATTTGTTCCATCAGGACTGATGAGTGCGATTAGTCGGAGTGCCGTGGGTTTCAGTGGTGAAAAACTGCAGCAAAAGCACTCCTAAGCCGAGCGCGACCACGCACACGGCAAAAGACGTCACTTGAATATTTCCTAAACTCACGATCGGAGAAACAATCCCTCCGAGCAAAAAACCGATACTTCCGATGATGGCCGAAGCCGCTCCGGCATATTTGCGCCCCAAATTCATGGCAGTGGCTGTAGCGCCGGTAAATATAAAGCCTAGGCAAAAAACCATTAGAAGAACGGAGCCTTCATAGGTGTAAAGATCTTTGGTCGTTAATCCGAAGACTAAACCTAAAACTGCGGCAATCAAACTTCCCGCCGTTCCGAAGTACGTGGCTTTAGCCGTTGTGGAAAAACGGACGGCAAGAAAAGCGCCGGCACCGATGGCAATGGCATTGAGGGCGAAGAGAAGCGAAAAATGGAACTGGGAGAGTCCGAATTCGTTCTGCAAAATAAAAGGCGTAGAGGAGATATAGGCGAAAAGGGCTCCCATACTTAATCCGAACACAGTTGTGAAAGCGGCAAAATTCGGTACTTTGCACACCAAAATAAAACCTTCAAACGAACGAAGGAAAGAGCCTTGTTCACGAGCATCTTTAGGAAGCGTTTCTTTAACCGGAATCACCATTGCTGTAATGACAACACCGATTCCTAAAAGTATGTAAAAAATACCACGCCATCCAATAAGATTTGCTACGGATCCTCCTATCACAGGGGCAGCTACCGGTGCGATTCCGTTTACTGCACCGACAATGGCAATGATCTTGGCAAGTTCTTTACCTGAATATAAATCCGTTGGGGCAGAGCGCGAGTAAACAATAGCGCCGGCGCCCCCTAAACCTTGAAGAAGACGCGCGATGTTGAAAGTATCGATGTTTTGGGATAAGCAGCAAAAAAGGGTGCTGACGATGTAAAGGAGAAGGGAAAAATATAAGACCGGTTTGCGACCGTATTTATCGCTTAAGGGGCCGAATATAACTTGACCGAAAGCGAGTCCGACCATGCAGAAGGTCAGACCTAATTGGACCGAAGAAACCGAAGCAGAGAATACTTTTGTCATTTCCGGCATTGCCGGAAGGTACATATCTATGACAAACGGACCGAAGGCCGAGAGCATTCCTAAGACAATAATTAGGTAAACAGAATACATGCAAATTTTCAATGAAAGTCAGGCTGAAAGTTTAAGAGCTTTAGCTCTCTACTTGCCTTTTTCTCTTTCAACTCGAGCTCAAAGGTAAAAATATTTCTCTTTACTTGAAGATAAAAATGTGAGCAATTCATGAGTGAATTCGATTGATTGGTGGTCTTTTTTACATAGCTCAAACGAAAGTTGATAAATAAGTCGAGAATGTATATACAGAAACACCTCGCGATTTGCGAGGTGCTTCGAGAGATCAAAGAAGTCCTTAGACGATGGTCAGGGCCAAAACGACGACACCGACAATCAAAGGAATCGCCGTGCGTTTTACCAATTGGATCGGGGGTACCATAGCCAAACCGGAAAGCACAATGACAACACCGGCAATGGGGGACATCGTACGGCCCATCTGGCCTGAGATAAGGGCCATTGCGCCGAGGTTTGGAATCGGCATACCAAAAGAGGCGGCATGCGGGGTGACTGCTTCATTGAAGGCAAAAGTTGCTGCATCGCCGGAACCGGTAATGGCTGCCATGATGAACGGACCGAAAGACCCGCCCCAGCGGGCGATCTCGTTGGAGCTCTTTAAAACTTCGACGAAGGCATCGATTAACCCGGTGGCTTTTAAACCTGCGGCAAAAACACCGGCTGTGATGATGATACCCATGACGGAGCCGTAGCCTTCGCCCATACCTTTGAAGAAGTCCTTGGTGAACTGCTGAGGATTCACCCAAGAAACAATCAATGCGAAAATGGCACCGATGACCATGGCCTGGGCCACGCCCATCTTTATGACCGGAACGTAAGAGTTACCGAGCAGAAGAATGACGAGAGGGACCAAAGGTGCAATGGCTTTGAGCGGATTGATGCGTTCAATGCCGCCGCTGTGGTCTGCTGAGGTGTAGTAGTCTTCAAGTTCTTTAGCAGTTGGTTTGTTGTCTCTGAGAATCAGACAGACGATTGTCAGGCCGACAGCCCCGATTAAGACCATTGCTATGGAGTAGGGTGTGTGCAGGCTGATGAGGTCCATCATGTCCATATTGGCAATTTTGGCAACAACACTGTTGTGGCTTGTTCCCGGAGAAATGTTGGAGCCGAAAGTGCCCATCAGGACAGCGGCGCCGGCAGCGGCCGGACGGATGCCTGCGCGGATCATCACTGGGATGAAGGTTGCACCCACGGCAGCGGCACAGCCGGATGCAGACGGAATGGCAACGTTGATGAAGCTTGTGATGATGGTGGTGGCGGGGATTAGAAGAATGCCCAGTTTATTGAGGGGGGCGGCTAAGAATTTGACTAAATTTTTATCGCATCCTGTGGTCGTTACTACATAGGCAAAACCCATGGACGAGCAGATCGCCATGATGAGCGAAGCGTTTGCCATGCTTTTAGCAAATTGATCAAGCGCTGCCATCGGTTTCATGGCAATGCAGCAGAGGAAAAGGCCGGCGGTAAACAGCACCAAGCGTGTTTCATAACGCTTAATCAGGCAGTAAACCGTGACCAGGATTACGGTAATCGCAATCCAGGCGGTTAGAGTCATAAAAATACCTTTTGAGATAAATAAAGAAGGCCGCAAGGCCGCTTAAGGTCGTCATTATAAGTGTTACTGCTTACTCGTTGTTACTTAATACTTTCGGAGGCGCATTGCTGCTGACGAATTTTCTGTCTGACAGGCAAAACCGCTCAGAAAAAGATTGGTTTATTCTGTTCCTTTTTGAATAAACACTAAAAATAAAATGAACGATTGGCTGACTAGAGTCTCTGCCGCCAGCGGTATCCCTTCCGAAATTTTTATCCTTGGCTTCATGGCATTTTTTCTGCTGATTTTCTTAGCGATTGGCATTATTTACTGTCTGATCAGATTAAGAAGCATCAGTGCCAATACGCTTCAGACGATTGCACAAGCTCGTATGGCTTGGCGCGAAGATTTAGGTGCCGCGGTGACTCAGAGTAAAGATCTGATTGCTGATCGGATGAAGCCGAATTTCATCGAGACGGAACGCACGCTGGAACGCTCCTTTCAGGAGGTTTCGGCCGGAATCCGAAGCGAAACCTTTGCAAGTCTCAAAGCTGTGCAGGACACGCTTAACCAGTCTCTGACCCGCAATGATGAACAGATCAGTTCCGTGAACAAGCGATTTGAGGAGCTTTCCAAAAACATTCGAGAAGAGATCGCTGAAAGCGGGAAAGTGGTTCAAAGCACATTGAATCAATCTCTGATTCGTAATGACGAGCAGATTAAGAGTCTCAATGGGCGTTTTGAAGAACTCTCTAAGACACTTCGCGGAGAAATTTTTGCAAATTTGAAAGCTGTTCAAGATACGCTGAATCAGTCGCTCACCCGTAATGACGAACAGATTCGTGGCGTAAACCAGCGCTTCGAGACGCTGTCTTCGACGTTAAATACTTCGCTTAATGAACTGCGCAAACAGATCGATGACGATTTGAAGGCACTCAATAAAGATAATGAGGCTAAGTTAGAGAAGATTCGAGAGACCGTGGAGGAAAAGCTTCAAAACACGCTGACAAGCAAAGTCGGAGAAAGCTTCTCGCAGGTGACGCAGCAGTTAAACCGTGTTTATGAAGGCTTAGGTCAAATGAAAGAGCTCGCCGAAGAAGTCGGCGGCCTTAAGCGCGTCTTCGTCAACGTCAAGAGCAGAGGCATGCTCGGTGAAGTCCAACTTGAAGCGCTGCTGAGAGAATATTTCACGGAAAGCCAGTACGTTAAAAATGTTCATCCGGTTCCGTCAAAGCCGAAGATGGTGGTTGAATTCGCCGTCAAACTTCCGGGCCTAAACGGAAGAACCTGCTTGCTGCCGATTGATGCGAAGTTCCCGGTTGAGGACTATCAGAGACTATTGCAAGCGGCAGACGAAGGCGACCGAGAAGGTGTTGCTGAAGCTCGTTCGAAATTAAGAACGCGTTTTAGAAACGAAGGGAAATCCATTGCCGAGTACATCAATGTGCCGGAGACCACAGATTTTGCCATTATGTTTATTCCGTCCGAAGGTCTTTATGCAGAGGCTTTGGCGCTCGAAGGTTTAACCAACGAGCTCTTCACTTCTTACCGTGTTTACATCATGGGTCCGTCAACGCTGGCGAGTGCTCTTTGCGCTTACCGAGCCGGCTTCCAGACGCTTGCTATTGAAAAGAAGAGCTCTGAAATCAGAAAGATCTTGTCTTCTGTGCAGACAGAGTTTGCAAAGTACGGCGAAGTCCTCAACAAACTTAAGTCTCAGGTTGAAACGGTGGCTAAAACCGTGGATATCGTCCAAACCAAAACGAGAAAAATGAATCTTCAGCTGGAAGTTGCTTCCGAGAGCGATAAGGAAGAGGATCAGCCGATGTCGCTGCCGTCTCCGGTTTCTAATCAGAGCTCACTCACATCAGAGCAGTAGAAAGCTAACTGAAAAGCCCGAATTGCATTCGGGCGCTAGAAATGAAAAGGGCCGGAAAATTTCCGGCTCAACTTCTTTAGAAAACCTCTTAGGCCTTCATTGTCTTTTCAGCGACAAAGGCAGCCAGTTCGCGTGCAGCGTCTCTGGCTCTTTCAGGCGCTGCATCAAAGATCTCAGCCATCAGACGTTCGCTGACGTACTCAGGATTGAAATCCAGATGCAGGTCATTGCCGTGCATTTCACATTTTGTGAAGGCACCGTCCGGGGAGCACTGAGAGGCAATTTCAGCGACTTTGCCTTTAGCAAGCATTGCAATCACAGGATTCTTGAAAGATAACTCAACGTGGTTGGCAGAGATATTCTTTAAGTTCAAGAAATCACGTGCTTTGTAGAGCTGTTCAATAGGGAGGGCCATTTTCTTCCTTTCTAAAAATTTTCGGATATTTTAGTTCATCAGTCCGGAGATAAGGACTGCCAGGACAAGAGCTGGGCACAGAATGCCGATGCAGACTCTGAGCACTTTTTTCCAGCCCGGATAGTTCTGAAGAGACGTCCAATGGGTATGAACCTTGTCCCATGCGAACCAAGCCGCCAGAAGGCAGGCAATAATGCCTCCGATCGGAAGCCCGAGGTTAGAGACAAAGAAATCAGCTAAATCGAATGCGGTCTTGCCGAAAATCTTGTAGTCAGCAAGAAGGCCGAAAGACAGAGCGCACGGGATGCTAAGGATCAGCATAAAGAGCAGGCAGACGGTCACGGCAGTTGCACGTTTCATATTCAGTTCCTGGACCATCCATGTAATGTCAATTTCGAGCATCGATACGGCTGAAGTTAAAGCAGCAATGATCAGACAGAAGAAAAAGACAATAGAGAACAGGTACCCGAAAGGCAGCTTGGCAAAGATCACCGGCATCGTAATGAATGTCAGGCCGGGGCCCGCGGCCGGATCCATACCGAACGCGAAGTTTGCCGGCAGAATCATTAAACCTGCCATCAAAGAGATGAGGAGAGAAAGAACAACGATCCAGAAAGTGGAGCTGACAAGTTCTGTCTTGTCGTCGATATAGGCGCCGTATGTAATCATGCAGCCGGCACCGACCGAGAACGAGAAGAAGACCAGACCCATGGAATCGAGAAGCGTCTTCCAGCTGAATTTGGAAAAATCCGGCAGGAAGAGATATTCCACGCCTTTCATGGCACCGGGCTGCATCAGACCTGTGATGATCAGAATGATCATGAAGATAAACAGCATCGGCATGAGGATCTTGGAACACAATTCGATGCCGCCTCGAATGCCGAAGGCAACCACAAATCCGACTAAGGCAAGAAAGCCGACCTGCGCGGAAATGGCGACCCAAGGAGATGAGGACAGGCTTCCGAAAAGCGCACCGAGCGTTTCCGGATCGGCGGAGGGGAACCCAATGATGGCTTCAAAGAAGTACAGAAGGCACCAGCCGCCGACAACCGAATAGAACGAAAGCACCACAAAACCGATGATGATGCCGAGATAACCCAAGACCGACCAGAAGGGTCCGCCTAAGTTTCGGTAAGCCGTGACGATTCCACCTTTACCGGCTTTACCCAAGGTAATTTCCGTGAGCAAAAGGCCGAAGGCCAAGGTAAAGGAAAAAATAATGTAGGGGAGCAGGAAGGCTGCTCCGCCTTCGGCGCCGGCCATGTATGGGAACTTCCAAATTGCGCCCAGACCGATGGCTGCGCCGACACTGGCTAAGACAAACCCAACTTTGCCGGTAAATGTTTTTTCTTGTTGTTTTGATGCTTGGGACATCTGAGAATACTTCCTCGGTTTTAGATCAGATTAAAGATTGCAACCACAACGATGAAGCAGGGTGCAACGAAGGCCAGCATAAAGCGGAAGAACTTCATGAAGCCATCGGAATGCTTAACGCTGGAGTTGATTTCATATTTGGTGCGGTCAAAGAAGAACCAGCCTGTCATTGCAACGACGAAGAGGGCGCTCAGCGGCATCAGGATGTTGCAGCAGAGGAAGTCCATCGCATCAAAAATGTTCTTGTCCATGATCTTGTAATCAGCCCACGGACCCATCGAGAGAGCTGAGGGAATAGAGCAGATGGAAAGAACGATGAACAAAAGCACGGAAGCTGTTTTGCGGGAGAAATGGAATTCGTCCATTAAGTAGGCCAGCGGAACTTCGAACAAAGAGATCATGGAAGTCAGGGCGGCAACCAGCAGACAGCCGTAGAAGCAGACGGCAAATACGTCGCCTAACGGAATGTGCGAGAACACGGCCGGCATCGTGATGAATGTCAGACCTGGGCCTGCAGACGGGTTAAGGCCGAAGGCGATAACCGGGGGAATAACCATTAGACCGGCGAGAATGCAGGAAATAAAGGCTAAAACAGAAACCCAAAGAGCAGTGGTGGTCAGATTTTCTTTATGAGAAATGTAAGAACCATATGTGACCATAATGCCCATGCCGACGGAGAGCGAGAAGAATGTGAAGCCCATGGCGTTGAGCAGAGAGTTTGCTGTGACCTGATCCCATTTCGGAGAGAAAAGGAACTTAAGGCCTTCCCAGGCGCCCGGCAACGTCAGTCCGCGGATAATCAGGACGATCATCAGCACGAAAAGCAGCGGCATAAGCACTTTGGATATACGTTCGATACCTTTGTTCACGCCGAAGATCAGGACGCCGGCAGTGATCGCCAGGAAAAGGGTTTGATAAAGAATGGCAGAAACCGGAGTGCTGACGGTTTTAAGGAAGGTCTTTTCCAACATCGGTAGGTCAGACGAAGCCGCATTTCCCATGATGGCCTCGAACAAATAAGTGAGGCACCATCCGCCTACCGTGCTGTAGTAGGTCATGATGAGGAAAGCACAAAGCACTCCAACGAACCCCAAAGGAGCCCATAACTTACCTCCGATACGTCGGAAGCTCGTGACGGAACTGCCGCGTCCGGCTCGGCCGATGATGATCTCAGCAAGAATCAAGGTAACGCCGAAAAACAACACCATCAGGATGAACGGAATAATAAAAGCAGAACCGCCGTTGGCACCGGCCATGTACGGAAATTTCCAAATGGCTCCGAGACCGACGGCAGAACCGGTTGCAGCCAGGATCATGCCGGTCTTGGAACTCCAGTTGGAGCGTGCATCAGACATTGAAGACTCCCTTCTAAAAAGTGATACAAAAAACGACTATTTATAAATTGATTGAAGTAATTGTATATGCCGCTTTTGGGTTCTTTAACGTGATTCAGTAGGAAATCATCGCTTGAGGTCTCAAATTTCTGACAAATTTTTCCTTTTTTTGCAGCTTTGGACCAAGTTTTTGTCTCAAAGATGGTTTTGAAATCACCCGCAATTAACCTTTAAATACCAGCGATAAATTCAGAAGGCCGAATTTAGGCCTCAAAAAATCCGAAATGAGAAGTATTACCAAGGAGTTAAGGGACGATTAGTGAAGATACGAAGAAGGCGGTAGAAAATCATTACCCACTTTTGGTACCGTTTTGACCGAACAAATTCTTTAGAAGATGTAAAAGTTTCTCTTTCGTCTTTATGGGTATTAATACGTAAAGATTAAGAAAGGATGAGCCAAGCGGAAAATTATTTCTTCTTCAATTCAATAAGTAAAAGAAAAATTCGGTTGTGCGAAATAATTTGCAAAGCGGAAAAATCAAAAGTCAAGAAATTTATTTTGTCTTCTTTTTCGTAAAAAGGCGACAAAAGTATGGTTTTTAATGAATGTTGGTGTTACTATCTACATCGTGGTTTGAGGTGGTTGTGAAAACAACCGTTTATCCTGGTTGGAAACCCTGCTAGTGTCCCTAGCAGTTTTTTTTTTGTTCTTTTTTCCGTCGAAAAATCGGATAATTATTCTTTTTTCTTAATAGAAGTCTTGTCTAGCAGGGCCTTTGATCAAATCTTAACTTTTAGATCCGGTATTGAAGCTCAATTTTTCTTACTGATCAGCCTACTTTTTCTTTGAAAGAGTCCTTTTTCATTTTGAATCGATGATTATTGCTTGAGATGGTTTTTGCTTATTCGTGTTGATTTTGGGAATGCCAGTTCATCAAGCTTTGTTTGAATCCTCATATTCCGTCTAAAATTTCCGTAAAACAAATTTTTACGGAGCCGACCTTGTCCGATTCAGATTTTCAGCAAATATTAGATGTCAAAGGCTTGAGGTGCCCGATGCCGATACTTAGAACAAAGAAGGCGCTAGCCAAGATGCAGCCCGGAGAAAAACTCCTGGTTCAGGCAACTGATCCGCATGCTTTAAGAGATTTGAGTCAGTTTGCGGATCAGACCGGCAACAAGCTCCTTTCCTCTTCTGAAGAGGACGGCATTATTAATATAGTGATGCAGCGTAAAGAAGAATAACATTACAAACTTACTGCTAAGGAATTCCCATGACTATGCCCGTCAAAGATGCACCCTTCCTTGAAGAACGAACCGCCGCTGTGATGGAGAGCGTCTTCAACGACCCGATTGTCAAAAAGGCCCTTGAGCAGGCCGTTCCTCAGGAAATTTTTACGATCGAGGAACAGATCGAAATTTGTGAAGTTCCTGCTCCTCCAATGAAAGAGCAAACCAGAGCCGCAATGATCGCTGAGAAGATTAACAGTTACGGTCTGGAAGCATCTATTGATCCTGTCGGGAACGTCATCGCCTGCCGAAAAGGTACGGATCCGGACGGTCCCGTCTGCGTTATCAGCGCGCATATGGATAATAGCTTTAGGGAAGGAACGGACACTACGGTTCGCCGCCAAAACGGCAGACTGTTTGCGCCCGGTATTTCCGACGCATCCCGTGCATTGGCCTGCATGCTCCAAGTTATTCGAATGGTCGTCAACAACGACATCAAGACAAAGGGAACGCTGCTTTTCATTGCCACGGTCGGGCAGGAGGCAGAAGGGGACTTGCGCGGCGTGAAACGAATCTTCTACAGCTCTGGCATCCATGTGGACGGCGTTTTGGTCTTGGACGGCGCCGACCCCGGAAGACTGCTCTACGGATCTGTCGGTTCTAAGCGCTACAAGATTGAATACAGCGGTCCCGGCGGTCACAGCTATTTGAATTTTGGTCAGTATCCGAGCGCCACTCAGGCACTGTGCCGAGCCGGCGCTTTGCTTGCCAACCTCCAGGTTCCGGCCGAACCCAAAACGACTTTTACATTAGCCACCATGAGCGGCGGTTCTTCTGTGAACGCTATTGCCGAACACGCGGAATGTGAAATTGACTTAAGGAAGCCCTGCAAAATACGTAATTTTTCCCAATCGCCCTTCGGAGGCTTTATTTTCGAAGAATCTGACGGGAAT